>Ga0256840_1002526_pt1 | contig 15973 bp, 14 predicted proteins | sample 355202metaG_FD_185969 | JGI IMG/M metagenome (GOLD analysis project Ga0256840, IMG submission 185969) | Hydrothermal vent microbial communities from Mid Atlantic Ridge, Atlantic Ocean - 355-202 | ecosystem: Environmental > Aquatic > Marine > Hydrothermal vents | place: Atlantic Ocean: Mid... | reverse complement strand
AACTAAAAAACTAAAAAACTAAAAAACTAAAAAACTAAAAAACTAAAAAACTAAAAAACTAAAAAACTAAAAAACTAAAAAACTAAAAAACTAAAAAACTAAAAAACTAAAAAACTAAAAAACTAAAAAACTAAAGTGCTAATTATCCCTACCAATAAAGAAAGTATGATTTTCTTCTGAATATGTTCCTATTAAAACTTGCTAATATAAAAGTAAATTGTATATTTGCGCTCGAAATAACGACGAATAGAGATTGAAGAGGACGAAAAGTCCTCTTTTTTTGTAAAAAAAACAAGAAAAAATAAAATATTTTTTAAGTAATTTATGAACCAGCAGGTAGTATTAGATTTATTAGAAGAAGCATTAGTAGAGAATGATTCGTTATTTTTAGTAGAAATAAAATTTTCAGAAAATAATAAAATAAATATTATAGTTGACGGAGACGCAGGAGTTAACTTAAAAGAATGCATACGTATAAGTAGGCATATAGAACATAGCTTAGACAGAGAAGAAGAAGATTTTTCATTAGAAGTAAGCTCGCCAGATATAGCAGCACCACTTAAGAATGTACGCCAGTATAATAAAAATGTAGGAAGAATATTAAAAGTAAAAACAGAAAAAGAAAAATTTGAAGGAACATTAGTAGAAGTTAAAGATAAAACTATCTTTTTAGAATGGAAAGCAAGAGAGCCAAAACCAATAGGGAAAGGAAAAGTGACAGTTACAAAAAAAGTAACAATAGCTTTTGAGGAAATAAAAGAAACTAAAGTAAAAATATTATTTTAAATATAAAACAAACATCTATAAAAAAAGCCTAATTAAAAATGTTGATTAGCAAGACAATCTATGATAGCAAATAATAAAATAGACAAATAGAATGGAAAATATAGCATTAATTGATTCGTTTTCAGAATTTAAAGATGATAAAAGAATAGACAGAGCAACATTAATGTCTATCTTAGAAGAAGTTTTTAGAGCAGCATTAAAAAGAAAATATGGATCTGACGGAAATTTTGATATAATAATAAATCCAGATAAAGGAGATTTAGAAATTTGGAGAAATAGAATAGTAGTAGAAAATGGAGAAGTAGAAGATTCAAATGCAGAAGTATCATTAACAGATGCGCAAAAGATAGAGCCAGATTTTGAAGTAGGAGAAGATTTATCTGAAGAAGTAAAGTTAGCAGATTTAGGAAGAAGAGCAATATTAGCATTGCGTCAAAACTTAATCTCTAAAATACATGAGCATGACAATACAAATATCTTTAAACAATTTAAAGAATTAGAAGGCGAATTATATACAGCAGAAGTGCACCATGTACGACATAATGCAGTAATATTGTTAGATGATGAAGGGAATGAGTTAGTATTACCAAAGAGTGAACAAATCCGATCAGATTATTTCAGAAAAGGAGATAATGTAAAAGGAATTATTAAATTAGTAGAACTAAGAGGAAATAAACCAGCAATCATACTATCAAGAACATCGCCAGAATTTTTAACAAAATTATTTGAGCAAGAAATACCAGAAGTGTTTGATGGATTAATAACCATAGAAAGAGTAGCGAGAATACCAGGAGAAAAAGCAAAAATAGCCGTAGATTCGTACGATGACAGAATAGACCCAGTAGGAGCATGTGTAGGGATGAAAGGATCACGTATTCATGGAATAGTAAGAGAGCTAGGAAATGAAAATATAGATGTAATTAACTATACAAAAAATGAAAAACTATTTGTAGCAAGAGCATTGAGCCCAGCAAAAGTAGTAACAGTAGAATTTAAAGAACCAGAAGAAGGAAAAAAACCAAGAGCAGATGTGTTCTTAAAACCAGAAGAAGTCTCAAAAGCAATAGGAAGAGGAGGAGTAAATATTCGATTAGCAAGTATGTTAACAGGGTATGAATTAGATGTGCAAAGAGAAGGAATTGATGATGAAGATGTAGAATTAACAGAATTCTCAGATGAGATAGAAGAATGGGTAATAACAGAATTGAAAAGTGCAGGATTTGATACTGCAAAAAGTGTATTAGAACAAGATGTAGCATTCTTAGTAAAGCGAACAGACTTAGAAGAAGAAACAATTGTAGAATTACAAAGAATATTAAAAGAAGAATTTGAAAATTAAGATAAAGCTAATTAATACAAATTAGTTTTTAAACAAGTAATTATATGGCTAAAGAACAAAGGCTAAATAAAGTTTTACGCGAATTTAATATATCATTAGATAGAGCAGTTGAATTTCTTGCAAAAAGAGATATAAGTATTGATGCAAGACCAACAACAAAAATATCTGAAGAGGTATATGGTATTCTTTCAGAAGAATTTCAATCCGATAAATCTAGAAAAGTAAATTCTAGAGAAATTGGAGAGGAAAAAAGAAAGGAAAAAGAAGCTATTCGCGAAGCTCTAGAAAAAGAGCAAGAACAAAAAAGGTTAGCACAAGAAGCTAAAAAGAAAGAAATATTCAAAACCGAATCTGAAAAAATATCAGGGTTAAAACAAGTAGGTTCAATAGATCTTTCACCTAAAGCAGAAGCCAAAAAAGAAGAACCTAAGCCAAAAGAGAAAATAAAAGAAGTTCCTAAAGTAGTAGAGACCATAAAGGCAAAGCCTAAAAAACTTTCAGGGTTAAAACAGGTAGGTTCTATAGAACTATCACCTAAAAAAGAAACAAAACCTGTTAAAAAAACAGAAGAGAAGCCAAAAGAAAAGAATATAGAAAAAGTTGTTAAAAAGGTAGAGGGAAAAGAAGAAAAGACAAAAAAAGAGCCTGTTAAAGAAGAAAGTTCTGAAAATAAAACTGTAGAACCAGAAAAAATAAAAACCCAATACCAAAAATTGAAAGGTTTTAAAACCGTAGGAGCAAAAATTGATTTATCACAGTTTAATAAACCAAAAAAGAAAACTTCAGACAACAAGCCTAATACAAATAATAATAATAAAACGGGAGCAAGACCTAAGCGTAAACGTATAAATAAAGGAGGAGGCAGAACACCATTTAATAAGTCAAATAATCAGCAAAGAGGTAAATTTAACAAAGGAAGAAAGCCAATAGTAAAAGTTGAGCCAACAGAAGAAGAAGTTAAAAACCAAGTAAGAGAGACACTAGAAAGATTACAGGGTAAAACTAAAAAAGGAAAAGGAGCAAAATACAGAAGAGATAAAAGAGATTTACATAGGCAGCAAACAGAAAAAGATTTAGAGAAACAGGCAACAGAAAGTAAAATATTAAAAGTAACAGAATTTGTTACAGTAAGTGAAGTTGCTAACATGATGGAAGTTCCAGTAGTAAAAATTATATCAGCATGTATGTCACTTGGAATGATGGTGACAATGAACCAACGATTAGATGCAGAGACGCTTACCATAGTAGCAGATGAATTTGACTACAAAGTAGAATTTGTTAGTGCAGAAGTAGAGGAAGCTATTGAAGTTGTTGAAGATAAACAAGAAGATTTAGTATCAAGAGCACCAATCATTACAGTAATGGGGCACGTAGATCATGGTAAAACATCCCTGTTAGATTATATACGTAAAGAGAATGTAATAGCAGGAGAATCAGGAGGAATAACACAACATATAGGAGCCTATCAAGTAGAATTAGCAGATGGGCAAAAAATGGCATTCTTAGATACACCAGGTCATGAGGCGTTTACAGCAATGAGAGCACGTGGAGCACAAATAACCGATGTAGTAGTAATAGTAATAGCAGCAGATGACTCCATAATGCCACAAACAAAAGAAGCAATAAGTCATGCACAAGCAGCAGGAGTACCAATAGTATTTGCAATAAATAAAATAGATAAACCAGGGGCAAACCCAGATAAAGTAAAAGAAGAATTATCTCAAATGAACCTATTAGTAGAAGACTGGGGAGGTAAAATACAATCGCACGATATATCAGCAAAAATAGGAACAGGAGTAGATGAGTTATTAGAAAAAATATTACTGGAAACAGAAATGTTAGATTTAAAAGCAAATCCAAGTAAAAATGCAGTAGGAACAGTTATAGAAGCACAATTAGATAAAGGAAAAGGATATGTAACTACGATATTAGTGCAGGCAGGAACATTAAAAATAGGAGATTATTTATTAGCAGGAACGCATAGTGGTAAGATAAAAGCAATGCATGATGAGCGAGGAAACAGTGTTAAAATAGCAGGCCCATCAACACCAGTATCTGTACTAGGGTTAGATGGAGCGCCACAAGCAGGAGATAAATTTAATGTATTTGACGATGAAAGAGAAGCAAAAAATATAGCAAATAAAAGAGCGCAATTACAAAGAGAGCAAAGTGTAAGAACACAAAAACACCTTACATTAGATGAGATTGGACGTAGAATAGCATTAGGAGGATTTAAAGAACTTAATATTATTCTTAAAGGAGATGTGGATGGATCAGTAGAGGCATTAACAGATTCGCTACAAAAATTATCGACTGAAGAAATACAAGTAAAAATAATACACAAAGGAGTTGGAGCAATAACAGAATCAGATGTGCTATTAGCATCAGCATCAGATGCAATTATAATAGGATTTAATGTAAGACCGCAAGGTAAAGCAAGTGCATTAGCAACAGCAGAAGAAATAGACATTAGAACATACTCAATTATTTATAAAGTAATCGATGAGATAAAAGACGCAATGGAAGGAATGTTATCACCAGATATAGTTGAAGAGATAACAGGAACAGCAGAAATTAGAATGACATATAAAATATCTAAAGTAGGTACAATAGCAGGTTGTATGGTATTAACAGGTAAAGTATTTAGAAATTCTAAAATAAGATTAATAAGAGATAATATAGTAGTATATACAGGAGAATTAGCATCGTTAAAACGAATAAAAGATGATGCGAAAGAGGTAGCAAAAGGCTATGAATGTGGTATGCAAGTTAAAAACTATAACGATATTAAAGAGTTAGATATTATAGAAGCATTCCACGAAGTAGAAGTAAAGAAGAAATTAAAATAAGTTAGGCTTTTAAAATAAAGATTAGACTAAAAAACTCTACTAAATATGTACATATATAATGTAACCATTAATATAGAAGAAGAAATTCATGATAAATGGTTAAATTGGATGCAAAAGAAACACATACCAGACATGTTAAAAACAGGTAAGTTTTCTAAAGCAAAAATGAGTAGAGTGGTAATAGAAGAGGAAATGGGAGGTATTACCTATTCCGTGCAATATACAACAGATAGTAAAGAAACATTAGAAAAGTATTATAAAGAGAATGCAGTACAATTAAGAGACGAAGGCATGTCTTTATTCGGAGGTAAATTTGTAGCATTTAGAACAGAATTAGATGTAATATTTACAGAAACTACATACACTAATTAAGATTATTACAATTAAACACAATAAAAAATGTCTGTAAAAGCAAAAAAACACCTAGGGCAGCATTTTTTGACAGATAAAAAAATAGCAAAAAAAATTGCAGACACATTAATATCCAAAACTTACACAGAAGTATTAGAAATAGGACCAGGAATGGGGGTACTGACAAAATACTTATTAGATAATACAAATTATACAACATCGGTAATAGAAATAGACGGAGAGTCTGTAACTTACTTAAAGGAACATTATAAAGATTTAGCTACAAAAGGGAACTGGCGAATATTTCAAGAAAATTTTTTAAAAGTAAATTTACAAGAAATATATCCTAAAAAACAGTTTGCGATAATAGGAAACTTTCCGTACAATATATCAACGCAAATAGTATTTAAAACATTAGCAAATAAGGAATACATACCAGAATTTGCAGGAATGTTTCAAAAAGAAGTAGCCGAGCGAATAGCCGAAAAAGCAGGAAGTAAAAAATATGGAATATTATCCGTATTAACACAAGCATTTTATAAAGTAGAGTATTTGTTTACAGTACCACCAGAAGTATTTAATCCACCACCAAAAGTAGAATCGGGAGTACTGCGATTAACACGAAAAAAAGATTATAGTTTACCAGTAGAAGAAAAATTATTTTATCAAGTAGTAAAAACAGCATTTAATCAACGTAGAAAAATGCTACGAAAAAGTTTAAGGTCATTAAATATATCAGAAGAACTAAGGCAAGATGTGTTTTTAACAAAACGACCAGAGCAACTCTCTGTAGAAGAGTTTATACACTTAACAAAATTAATTGAAAAAGAAAAATCTTAATCTTTTTAAGAATATAACTACTTTTGCAATGAAGTCAGAAAAAAAGGACTACATTACAAAATGCAATTCAAATTAAATAATAATACAATTTCCGAAATAAAGCAATTAATTGCAAATAAAAATAATGTTTTAGTATCAGAAATGTTAGCGGAATTGCATCATGCAGATATAGCAGAATTATTAGATGCATTAGATTTTGATTCAGCAGTATATATATTTAAGTTATTAGATAGTGAAAAAACATCAGATATATTAACAGAATTAGATGATGATATAAGAGATAAAATACTACAAGCATTATCAGCCAAAGAAATAGCAGAAGAAATAGATGAGTTAGAAACCGATGATGCAGCAGATATAATAGGAGAATTGCCAGAAGATCAAAAAGAAGAGGTAATAGCGCATATAGAAGATGTAGAACATGCAAAAGATATAGTGGACTTATTGCGTTATGATGAGGATACAGCAGGAGGAATAATGGGTAAAGAGTTAATAAAAGTTTATGAAGACTGGACTATTTTTACCTGTGTAAGAGAAATGCGCCGACAAGCAGAGAATATAGATAAAGTACATACCGTATATGTAGTTGATGGACATGAGATATTAAAAGGAAGACTGTCATTAAAAAGCATGCTTACAACATCAACCAAAACGCCAATAAAAGAAATATATAATAACACAGTAATATCAGTAAAAGTAGATGATAAGGATGAAGAAGTAGCACAAGTCATGCAAAAATATGATTTGATGGTAGTGCCAGTAATTGATGAAATGGGACGGTTAGTAGGTAAAATAACAATAGATGATGTTGTAGATATCATAAAAGAAGAAGCAGAAAAAGACTACCAAATGGCAGCAGGTCTAACAGAAGATGTAGAAGCAGATGATACCATTTTTGAATTAATAAAAGGACGATTACCATGGTTAATCTTAGGATTATTTGGAGGATTAGGATCCGTATTTATAATGGAAGGATTTGAAGATGCATTAACAAAATACAGAACATTATTCTTTTTTACACCATTAATTGCCGCAATGGCAGGAAATGTAGGAGTACAATCATCAGCAATAGTAGTACAAGGATTAGCAAATAATATAATAAAAGGAAGTATTTGGAAAAGATTATTAAAAGAAGTAGGATTGAGCTTGTTTAATGGAATTGTATTATCCTTAATGATAGTGATTTTTGGACAAGTAATGAATTATCCAATTAATTTTACATTAGCTATTGCAATCTCACTAATAGTAGTTATTATTATAGCTTCATTAGTAGGTACATTTGTTCCAATAGTCTTAGATAAAAAAAGGATAGACCCAGCATTAGCTACAGGTCCATTTATAACCACTAGTAATGATATTTTTGGAATTTTTATCTTTTTTTATATAGCTAAATTAATTTTAGGTTTTTAAATACAAACAGAAAATCACACTTATTAAAAACATTACAATCTATATTATGTAAGGATGGATTGTTATTAATAAAAAACTGCCAATACAATAATTTGTATTGGCAGTTTTAATTTAAGAATCTATTACTTATTTACGATCTACACCAATTAGCCATGAAACCAATAGCTTCGTATTCAGCATATGTTGTTATTGTTTGAGCTACACCGTTAACTGTTACGTTAAAAGGAAGCATAACTTCAGCTTGTTGATTATTTCCTAAAATAGCAATAACTTCAGTATCAGAATTTGCAACTTGTGTTCCTCCTCCAGTTGAAAAAGTTGCAGGATATACAAACTCCCAACAAGGAGATGTATTACAAGATTCTATATAGAATGTCACTGCAAGAGCTTCAACACAATCACCAATAGCTTGGTAAGCATAGTAAGTTGTACCATTTGCTAAAGAAGAAGTCATAGGTAATTGATTAGCACCATCTGATTGAATACCATCAAACCATAAAATAGAGTTATAACCAGTTGTATTTTCCACAACTAAATCAGCTAAAGTAAAAGGACCATCGTTAACACAGAACTCTTGAACACTCTCACCTAATGGAGCAGGAAAAACAACATCACAAGTAACATTGCCATTACATGCTACAATTAAAGTAGAAAAATCGGTTACATTTGCAATAGTTTGAACCGCTCCACCATCAATAATGGTTACATCAAAAGGGTAAACAAAGTCGTAATAATTAGCAGCTCCGTATAGTATATTATAAAATTCAATAGCATCGTTAGCAACAACAGTAACTCCGTCACGTCCAATTAAAGAAATAGGAAAATTATATTCAAAGCAACCATTACCTTCATTGCCAGGATGCGTATTATCACAATCTACAAAATCAGCTTGTGTAAAACCATCACACATAGCTTCACATGCATTAGTAAATTGTACAATATGTCCTTGACCATTAGCAGAAATTTCAACACATACAGGAGCATATTCATCAGTACAAATACAATCATCTTCATCAAATCCACAAGAGTCAACTAATGTTTCAAAATCAGTTTCGTTATTTATTGTTTGTACAACAATAGAATCAGTATTATCATTATAAACTTCTACATTAAACGGAAAAACAATACCATCAATATACAAGTCATCAGTCATATTAATCAAAACACCAACTAAATCCCTAAATTCATTAATAGTTACAGTAACACCTGTATTATAAGATAAAGTAACAGGTAATTGAAAATTAAAACAATAGTCAAATATAATATCATTTGTAGGGTTGTTCCCATCTCTTAAAGAACCATCCGTATTAAAGTGGCTTTGTAGTTCTAGCATAGATGTTTTAGCAGAAGCACTCTGATTTGGGTTTTGCACATCAATTACTGGGTCATTATTATCACAAGAAGCTAATGTGAAAAACACTAACAAAATGCTTAAATAAATAAATTTTAAATTTTTCATTATATATAGTTTAAGTTAAATTAATAATATTTGATTAATCACCACTAAAACAATTTAATTAAAAATAACCCTACCTTTTTTATTAGTAAATTTTATATCAATTATTTTTTATAGTTTTAACCCCATAAAAGTAATTAATGAATTTAGATTTAAAAAATATATGTAAGCCTAAGATTTTTGAAAAGGTTTTTAAAACTCATGCAAAAGACTTAAAACGGTTTTTATATTTTAAATTTAACGATTTAGAAACAGCAGAAGATGTTATGCAAGATGCATTTGTAAAACTTTGGAAGAATTGCGGAGATGTTTCTTTAGAAAAAGTAAAGAGTTATTTATTTACAATAGGAAACAATATGTTTTTAAACATAAAGAAACACGAACAAGTAGTACGTAAAAATAAATTTAGACATACAAAGAACAGTACCAATGAATCCCCAGAGTTTTTATTAATAGAGAAAGAGTATTTAGAAAAAATAGAAAAAGCAATAGCAAATTTGTCCGAAAAACAACGAGAAGTTTTTCTATTAAGTAGGATTGAAAAGAAAAAATATAAAGAAATAGCAGCAATGCTAAACATATCCGTAAAAGCAGTAGAAAAAAGAATGCATAATGCTTTGTTAAAAATGAGGAAAGTAATGTAAGTTTTGGGTTTAAAATTAAAAGGTAGGGTTATTTTTAATTAAATTGTTTTAATAGTAAGAAGAATGGAAAATAATACAGAAAATATCGAAAATGAATTCTTTTTATCACAATGGATAGAAGGAAATTTAACCGAAACAGAACTAAAAAAAATAGTTTCAGAAGAAGATTTTTTGGCATATAAAAAGTTGAAAAAAGGATTAGATATTTATAGTCATTTAGAAAAACCATTGGATACTTCATTCAAAGAAATACAAAACCGAATACATACAAAAACAAAAGTACGAATATTAAATACCAAATGGATTGCTTCAATTGCAGCAATGCTAATTTTCTTTATCGGATTTTATGCACTATTAGGAAATGATTCGGTATTAAATAAATCAAATTTTGGAGAACAAAAAAACATAGTATTATTAGATGGTTCAGAAGTAATATTAAATGCAAAATCAGCAATAAGTTACTCAAAAAAAGAATGGAAAAATAAAAGAAAAATCTACTTAAGTGGCGAAGCATTTTTTAAAGTAAAAAAAGGAAGTAAATTTACGGTTAAAACTAAAAATGGGGACATAACAGTTTTAGGAACACAATTTAATGTAAAAGCAACTGCCGATTATTTTGAAGTAATCTGTTATGAAGGAAAAGTACAAGTTACAGACAAAACAAAAAAGTATATATTACAACCTACAGAAGCATATCGAAAAATAAATGGAAATAAATACGAAGATTTAAATTATATACAAAAAACACCAACTTGGATTTTAGGAGAGAGTACATACAGGAGTGTACCATTAAAATATGTAATAACCGATTTAGAAAAACAATTTAAAATACAAATTGAAGCGAAGAATATAGACGAAAATGCAATGTACACAGGAAGTTTCAATCATAAAAATGTAACTCTAGCATTTAAGTCCGTATTTGAGGCAATGAATTTAAACTATAAAACAATAACACCTAATACATTTGTATTAGACAAATAATTAATGGTAAAATATTTTTGGTTAATTTGGCTTTTACCAGTAGTAGCTTTTTCACAAGAGAAGGTTACTTTTTCGTTTGATAATAAACCCATATCAGAAGTATTATTCTCTTTAGAGAAAACATTTGATGTACGCTTTTCTTATTCGGATAAGTTAGTGGAGAATAAAAAAATAACCATAAATAGAAAACAAAAAATATTACAAGAAATTTTAGAAGAGATAGAATCAAAAACTACTTTAGAATTCAAAAGAATTAATAAACGTTACCTTATAGTCAAAAATAAAAAAGAATTAAATAGCCTACAAAAACTAAAAGAAATAGTACTAGACAATTATTTAACCAAAGGAATATCTAAAAATAAAAAAGGCTTTTATACCATAAAACCAAAGCAATTAGAAATTTTACCAGGACTTATAGAGACAGATGTTTTAGAAAGTATCCAACAATTACCAGGTGTTGTTAGTGTTAACGAAACAGCAACAGGGTTAGTGGTTAGAGGTGGAACATCAGATCAAAATAGAATAATTTGGGATGGCATAAACATATATCATAATGGGCATTTATTTGGGATGATTTCCGCATTTAATCCGACTGTTTCTCACAAAATAACATTTCATAATAAAGGGACAAATCCACGTTTTGGAGAACGTATTTCTAGTGTAATTGATATAAAAACAAATGGACAGATTACAGATAAATTAAAAGCTAGTTTTAGTATTAATGGGATTAGTGCAGACGCATTTATAGAAACACCAATTATTGCTAAAAAACTAAGCTTACAACTATCAGTTAGGCGATCATATGCAGATATATACCAAACAACTACTTTTGATAAATTATCAGATAAAGTTTTCCAAACAACTAAAATTAAACATACGGAGAATACCACAAATGAATTTTATTTTACAGATTATAACATTAAATTAAATTATAAGTTAAATAAAAAAAATAGTTTATCATTTAGTAGTATATTTATCAATAATCAATTGGATTATTTGGTAAAAGATATTGACAATGCAATTGATAATAATGATTTATTAAAAATAAAAAATGAGGGATATGTAATAGATTGGAATAAAAAATGGACAGATAAAGTCAGTCAAAAAACAGCAGCTAGTTTTTCAAAATACAAACTCAATTACAATTTTATAAAAACTAAAATCGATGGAATAGGACGTAATCAAATATCAGATTTTGATAAAAGAAATATAATTTTTGATACAAATATATTTACAGAATTTAAAATTGAAACAACAAATAAATCACATATAAATTTAGGGTACCAATATTCATTTAAGGATGTGAGTTATGCATTTTTAGACACATCAAATTTGTCGTTTGTACTAGATTTTGACGAAAATGAAATAACAACGCATTCATTGTATACTAATTATTCCTACAAAAATAAAAAAATCATTAATTTAGAAACAGGTTTTAGACTTAATTATTATAAGGAATTAGATAAAATTAAATTAGAACCACGTTTAATAATATATAAAAATCTAACAGATAAATTAAAATTGCAGATTACAGGAGAAATAAAAAATCAAGTGATTAGTCAGATAGACGAAACAGTATTGAGTAATTTATCCTTAGAAAATAGACTTTGGAGATTAGCAGACGGAAAAATATTTCCAATAATCAATAGCAATCAAATATCAGTAGGTATATTATACAATTCAAATGGATGGAGTTTTGATGTAGACCATTATTACAAAAATATAAAAGGAGTTACAGCGTTGTCCCTCGGTTTTTTAAATCCAGATGGAAAAACATTTAGAATAGGAAAACAAAAAGTAGTAGGCGTAGATTTTTATACAAAAAAAGATATTAAAAATTTTAAAACTTGGGTAAGTTATTCCTACACAAATGTTAAAAGTAAATTTACGGATTTGAATAAGGATGCATATTTTACTGCGAATACAAGCATAACGCATGCAGTTTCAACATCAATTGCGTATAAATTGAAACAATTTCAAATAGCATTAGGCTGGAAATGGCGTACAGGAAAACCGTTTACTAAATCTATTGTATCTAATAATCAAATTAATTTTGAAGGAATAAATACAGAAAGATTACCAAATTACCATCGTTTAGACTTTTCTACAACCTATCAACTAAACCTGTCTAAAAAAAATAATTTAAAAGGAAAAATAGGACTTTCAATCCGAAATATTTACAATCAAAAAAATCAGCTAAGTAGAGAATATACAGGTTTTAACAACCTCAATGATCCAATTGAAGTTGCCGATAAATTTTCGCTAGGTTTTACGCCTAACTTTTTATTTAAAGTTTATTGGTAATTTAAGCCAAAAAAATATCTAAATCAACTATGAATAGCTCTATCAGCAACAGCCATACAAGCTTCTTTAATTGCTTCAGTAAAAGTTGGATGAGCATGAGAAGTACGAGCAATATCTTCACTAGAAGCTCTAAATTCCATGGCAACAACAGCAGCAGCAATCATATCAGCGGCCCTAGCACCAATCATGTGAACACCTAAAATTTCATCCGTATTAGCATCAGCAATAACTTTTACTTGCCCTTCTAAATCCATACTAGCTCTTGCCCTACCTAAAGCACGCATCGGAAAACTACCTACTTTATAAGCAACACCAGCATTTTTAAGTTCTTGCTCCGTTTTACCAACAGCAGCAACCTCAGGCCAAGTATAAACTACACCAGGGATTAGATTATAATCAATATGAGGTTTTTGACCAACAATAATTTCCGCAACAAGTTCCCCTTCTTCACTAGCTTTATGAGCAAGCATAGCACCTTTTACAACATCGCCAATAGCATAAATATTAGGAATATTAGTTTGTAGATGGCTATTGGTCTCTATTTGACCTCTATCCGTCATTTTAACACCAGCATTATCTAAAGCTAACCCGTCAGTAAAAGGTATTCTTCCAACAGAAACCAAACAATAATCACCTTTAAACTCAACTGTTTCACCTTTCTTGTTTTCGGCAGTGACAGTAACTTCTTTTGCAGTAGTATTTACAGCAGTAACTTTATGAGAAGTGAAGAATTTAATTTTTTGTTTTCGTAGTGATTTTTGTAATTCTTTAGAGAGCATGGTATCCATAGTAGGAACAATAGTAGGCATATATTCAATAACAGAAACCTCACTACCCAAACGTTTATAAACAGAACCTAACTCTAAACCAATAACACCACCACCAATAACAATTAAATGTTTAGGTATTTCTTTTAAACTCAAAGCTTCAGTTGAAGTAATAACACGTTTTTTATCTAATTTAATAAAAGGTAAAGTGCTAGGTTTAGAACCAGTAGCAATAATTGTATTTATGGATTCGATGGTTTCAACTTTTTCATCAGTATGAGTAATATTTATATGAGTAGCATCTTTAAAACTACCAACACCAGTAAAAACGTCAATCTTATTTTTTTTCATTAAAAAAGTAATACCATCACAAGTTTGTGAAACCACTTCGTTTTTACGGTTAATCATTTGCGTAAAATCAACAGATAGCTTACCAGTATTAATACCGTGTTTTTCAAAATTATGTATAGCATCATGGTAATGATGAGAAGAGTCTAATAAAGCCTTTGAAGGAATACAACCAACATTTAAGCAAGTACCACCAAGTGTATTGTATTTTTCAATAATAGCAGTTTTTAAACCCAATTGAGCGCAACGTATTGCAGCAACATATCCACCAGGTCCTGATCCAATAACGGTAACATCATATTTACTCATAATTTTCTTTTTTATTTTGAAAGACAAAGTTACAGAAATTTTGTTGATATAAAGTGCGTAGTATAGTTAAAAACATTTAACAAATTTATGGCAACTCCATAGATACTAAAAGTAAAATTTAATAGTTATCCATGGTATGAAACTAAGTCTATTACCTATATTATTTCTTTTTTTAAGTTGTAATAATAGAAATATTAAACCTAAAGAGTATTCGGATTATTCTGAGCAGTTAGCCAAAATTAAAAAATTCACAAAACAGCATAAATACAATCAAGAAAAAGCCTTTATGATAGATTATTCATTGCATAGTGGTCTGCCACGTTTTTTTGTAGTAGATATTAAAAATAATAAAATTTTGGATAAAGGTTTGGTTTGTCATGGCGACTGTAAAGGAAGGAATAAAGCAGGTAATGTGGAATACTTTAGTAATACTAAAGATAGTAATTGCACATCATTAGGTTTTGCATTAGTAGCAGAAAGAGCAGAAAGTAGATGGGGGAATAAATTCAAATACTGGTTAAACGGTCTAGAAGAAAGTAATAGTAACATGCGAGATAGAGTAGTAGTATTACATGCCTGGTCTATTGTGCCTAGCAAAAAAGTATATCCAAATAATATTGGAACAAGTTGGGGGTGTCCGACAGTTTCGATTAAATTTTTAGATAAATTAGATGTTATTTTAAAAAAGGAAAAACAAGTATTATTGTATTCATTTAACTAACCATTTTAGAATACAACCTTTTGTGAACTTTGCGAGAACTACCTACACTACCATATTAAGAATCAAAACTACGCAGTAATACCAAATACACATTAAAATAAGCCTAATAAATCGTTTATTTTATCACTCCTTTTCTTCAAAAAATAGATCCATAACGTAGGCTATGAATAGATTTTTACTCATCAATGAGTAATAAACTAAATCAATTTCTTTCAGCTCATTTCAAAATGTACTTGGTATAATTAATTTTTTACGAATGCGGCTTAATGTTTCTGGTTTTATACCCAAATGTGATGCAATTAAATATTGAGGACTCTTTGAGGTAAATCAAGTATTCTAGCAATTAATTTTAAATATCGAGTTTCAGCATTATCTAACAACAGAGATTTTGCTTTTTGCTGCCAATTCATAAAAAGCGCTTCAGCCATTAGTCTACCTACTTTTTAAATATAGAGTTCAAAGCGTATAACTGTTGTATATTATTATAAGAGATTGCAGCAATTTCAATATCTTCAAGACATTTCAGATCTTTTTCGGCAGGAGAATGTGTAAGAAAACTAATAAACTCCTTATCTAATGAAAACTCATCAATTACAGTTTCTCCATCTTTATTATAAGAGCAAAGCATACTACCGCTAACAATAAAACCAACTTTTTTACAGACTTCACCTTCTCTAATAAAATAATCCCCTTTTTTAAGTAAAACGGTTTCAAATTTTGAAAGAAACATTCTTAAATCTTATACCAATTCTATTTCAAAATGCGCTAAATAAATTTGAAATATTTTTTTGTTTTACAATCTTCAAATTTCAAGCATAGCAATAGCTATGATTTAAATTTTAAGTGCAGTAAAACGGGAAAAGATAAA
>Ga0256840_1002525_pt1 | contig 15975 bp, 14 predicted proteins | sample 355202metaG_FD_185969 | JGI IMG/M metagenome (GOLD analysis project Ga0256840, IMG submission 185969) | Hydrothermal vent microbial communities from Mid Atlantic Ridge, Atlantic Ocean - 355-202 | ecosystem: Environmental > Aquatic > Marine > Hydrothermal vents | place: Atlantic Ocean: Mid... | reverse complement strand
TTCATCTTTTATTTTTCAATTATTAATGGCGTTAATAATAATACCATTATTTTATTTTTTTGCAGATTATAGTACGAATAATGATATATTGCAATTAAATAAAAGTGTTATTTTTATATTATTTGCTGTTGCCTCTGGAATACAAGTTTTAAAACAGCAATTATCCGAGATGTTAATTGCTGCAAAACAGATGTATGTTGATAATATTTTAAATTTAATATTTACAATATTTCGATTTATATTAATTTTATTATTGATTCCTCATTTTGGAATTTTAACTATTTTTAGTGTTTATTTATTAATTGCTATTTTAAATTTTATTATAGCTTATATACGTGTAAAAAAAGTTTATCCATTTTTAAAGATAAAATTAAGCTTATTTGATATAGAAACTTTTAAAAAATTGTTATCTAATGGATTATATTTTTCTTTGGGAAGTATAGCTACTATATTAATTTTAAAGTTTGATAATTTTTTTTTAAGTAAGGAATTAAGCTTAGAGTTTGTATCAAAGCTTTATATTTCTATTAGGTTGGTCATTATTGGACAAAAAATAATTGAAATTTTATTCAACAACTTTCGACCGTATATAGCAAGTTTTCATGGAAAAAAGGAATATGATAAAATAACAATTTTTTTTAATATAGGGTCTAAACTAAATTTTATAATGTCTATTTTAGGCTTTAGTTTAATTTTATTAATGAATAAATATTTTGTTTATTGGTGGGTTGGCAAAGATTTTTATTTAGGAGATAATATTGTAATTTTGTATGTGATATTTTATTTGACTTATACCTTATCACAACCAATACGTATAATAATGGTATCTACTTTAACAAAGATAAAAAATATATCGATTGTACGTTTTATTGAAGGATTTATTAGAGTAATAATTATTTATATTTTTTATGATAGATTTGGTATAAAGATATTACCAATAAGTTCTTTTGTGTTGACGGCAATGTTTCAATATATATATTTAACTTATTTGGTTTCAAAAGAAAACAAATGGAATTACAAAAAAGAGATATTTCAAAATGTTATTTTTTTATTGTTGCCTATTAGTATAACTTTGCTTACATTTGTTTTAAATGCAGATATAGTTATTTGGATATTTGTTTTAAGTGCATTATTAATAAGTTTAGCTATTTTTTATAATCAAAGACATATTTTATCAAAATTAATAAATAACATTAAGTAATGAAACAATTTGAAAACAAAAAAGTGTATGCTATTATTCCTGCAAGATCTGGTTCTAAAGGAATCAGAGATAAAAATATTAAACTTTTAGATGGTAATCCACTTATTTATTATTCTATAAATTTTGCAAAAGCTTTAGGTGTAGATCGAATAATTTGTTCTACAAATTCTGTGAAATATGCCAAAATTGCAAAGGAATTAGGAGCAGAAGTGCCTTTTTTAAGGAGTAATATGGCAGCAGGAGATACAGCTATGGAACAAGATATTTTAAAGGATTTATACAAAAAATTTAAAGAGAATAATATACCACAGCCAGATTATTTAATTTGGCTTCGTCCAACATTTGTTTTTAGAGACATTGAAGCTGTTAAAAAATGTATAGACGTATTGGAAAGGAATCCACATTTTAGTAGTGCAAGAACTATTTCGGAGACCGAATGCCGTTTATATACAATTGACGATAATAATACCTTAAAACCAGATTTTGATGATAATAATAAATCTATGATTAGAAGACAAGATATTAGAAGAAAATTTAAAGTCTATAACACTGATGTAATACGCTCGGATAAATTAGATACGTCTGATGATTTTTTGGGTAGAAACGTTTATGCTGTAGAAGTAAATAAAATTTGTGGATTTGATATTGATGATGAAATCGATTTTAGTATTGTTGAGTCTTTAATGAAATTTAATAAAAAATTAGTAGATGCATATTTGTTCTGATATTATAAAAATAATTGAAAATAATTTAGAAGAAATTCTAAGTTTACGAAATATAAAACAACTTAAAAAAGACAATAGCTTTGTTTCAAAAGGAGATTTGTTATGTGAAAAATTAGTAAGGGATTATTTAAAAACATTACCCGAGAAAATTTACCTTATTTCGGAAGAAAAAAACAATGAAGACTTTAATTTTAGAACTTATTCAAAAGTGGTAGTTATAGACCCTATTGATGGTACAGAAAACTTTGTGTCTGGTTTAAAAGAATGGGGAATAGGGATTTCTGTCTATGAAAATGAAAAACATATAGAATCAATGATCGGATTACCAGAGCTGGGATTATATATACAAACAGGAGATAAATTACCAAAATTTGAATCAAGGATTTATGGGATTTCCAGTTCTTTGTCTAAAGAAGATTTGCTGAATTTAGAAGAAGGTTTTGAATATCGCATAATAGGATGTAGCATGTATAATATGTATAATGTTATAACAGGATCGTTTGCCTTATTTCAAAATCCAAAGGGAGCAAATTCTTGGGATATTTTGCCAGGATTAAATCTAGCATTAGAAAATGGTTGTCAAATAGAAGTAGAAAATAAAAAATATAATGGAGAATTTTTATATCCAAATAAAAAATATCGTTTCAAAGTTAAACACTAATAAAATAGCAATTATAGGCAAAGGCTCTAGTGTTTCTAAAGTAAATTTAGATTTATTAAAAAAAGAATATATAATTATTAACCTTAATGATTCTGAACGAATTATTGCAGGAGATTTTGCCATTTTACATCGTGCATGGGCATATCAAAGTGTAAAAGATAATGGTTTTAAAAACAAACATTATATTTCGGATATTAGATTTAATAATGGCAAAAACACCATTATTAAATATCAGCCAGACACCTACGACAGTATAGAACAAACTTTAAAAAGATATGATGAGTCAGAAATTTACATTACTGATTTTTTATTTATTACAGCTATAAAATTAGGAATAGAAATAGCTAAAGTTTTAGATAAAAAAATGACATTATATTTTTTAGGTTTTGATTTTAGCATTACAAAAACAAATAACTTTTTAATAGAAAATGACTATACAGTAGTAGATGAGCTTAATTTTAAAAAAGTATTTCTAAATACACAAAAAGAGTATTTTATAGCATCAAAAAAATACTTTACAAAAAATGATAAATATATTGAAATTATCCACGTAGGCGAAAAAAACTACAGCGATTTAAGTATTGAAAATTTTAATAACCAAGAATTAATTTCAAAAATATCTTTTAATGAAATACCAATAAATTTTAACAGCACACTTTATAATGAACTGTTAAACGAAGTAAAAAGAAACGGTAAAACACTTATTGTAGCAGAACTTACCAATAATCATCTTGGTGATGTTAATCGATTAAAAGAAATGGTGCACTTATCTAAAAAAGCAGGAGCAGATTTAATTAAAGTTCAAAAAAGAAATGTAGAAACCTTTTACAGTCAAGAAGAATTGGCAAGTGAATATACTTCTCCATATGGAAATACACTACGAGATTATAGAACAGCAGTAGAATTAGACGATGCTATGTTCGAAATTTTAGCTATAGAATGCTATAAAAATAAAATAGCGTGGTTTTCTTCTATTCTCGATGAAGAATCTTTACATTTTATAACTAAATATGACTGTCCCTTATTGAAAATACCTTCAACCATATCTAATCATCGGAATTACATTCAAAAATTTGCACAAATATATACTGGCGATATTGTCGTTTCTACTGGATTTACAGATAGTACCTACGAAAAATTTATACTAAACTTATTTAAAAAAAACAATAAAAATTTATGGTTATTACAATGCACATCAAGCTATCCAGCTCCTGCAGATGCTTGCCAAATAAGTGTTGTTAGGCATTACCATGATTTACATAAAAATAACGATTCAAATATATTAGCAGGATATTCTAGTCATGATGTAGGAGCTTTAGGCTGTATGATGGCTGTGGCTGCTGGAGCAAAAATGATAGAAAAACATGTAAAATTAGGAGACGTACATTGGGTTCATTTTGATGGTGTCGCGATAGATTTATATAATGATAAATTTAAAAAATTTGTTTCTGATATACGTAAAGCCGAAATCATGTGTGGATCTGAAATAAAAACGATACATCAAAATGAACATCATAAGTATAAACCAAATAAAAGACACAATTAATGATTCTTAAATTACGGAAATACTTAACGTATTATAAAGCAAAAAAACATATTGAAAAACTATACAATATAGCAGATATTGGTGATAACTTTTGCACATCACCAATGTATTCTAATAGAATGTTCCACCTGTATCATTATGTAAAAATAAAAAACAACTCTAAAAAAAATAATACAATAACGATAGGTGATAATTGTAATATTTCATGTACAATAAATATAAACCAAGAAGGAAAAATTAAAATAGGAAATTATTTGTATATGAATAGTGGCTGTATACTAAATATAAGCAATAATCTTATTATTGGCAATAATGTTTTATTTGGTCCGAATGTTAAAATATGGGATTCTAGCAACCATCCTTTAGAAGCTACTCAAAGGTATAATCAAACCTTATTAATACCAAAACAAAAATCCCTAAATTCTTTTCACATAGGTGGCGGAGATATCGTAATAAAAGATAATGTGTGGATTGGAATGGACGTATTAATTTTAGGAAATGTTACAATTGGAAAAAATGCTGTTATTGCAGCTAGAAGCGTTGTTACTAAAAACGTTGAAGCAAACTGTCTTTATGCTGGTATACCGGCAAAAAAAGTAAAAAAAATATGAAACAAAACCTTGCCATTGTATTAGAATTTGGATACCACGAAATAAAAAAATACATTACAAGTGGCTTTGCTGAAAAACTCAGTAAAAAATACAACATCTATTGGTTTGCTATTGATAAACAAAATAAAGAATTTCACAACTATTTTAGCACTGCAGGAACACGACTTATTTATATAAATAAAAACCAATTACCAATACCTAATAAAACTGTCGAACATAGAAATCTAAGTATTCGCCGTGCATGGATGCAAAACAAAAAAGTAGGACAATTTCACAATTATAAAAAAATAGGTGCAAGATCACTAAAAACCAAACTAATTGGTAATAACATTCTAAAATTATACTACGAAAAGAAAACCTTACAATTTGTTATAAATAACTATGCGAGTACCTACATAAAAAATCAATTTCAAAAATACGAAATAGACAGCTTATTATTTACATCCTACAATTCTAATTTTGTAAAAGCAGCCGTAATTACCGCACAACAAATGACATTAAAGACTTGGTATTTGGTAAATAGCTGGAAAGATTTATATATTAATAATTTTGTGCCATTTAACAACCTAACAGCCTTATTTGTATGGTCTGTACAAATGCAAAAAGATTATCTATTTCATTGTAACTATTTAAAACAAATACCGTTTTACAATACAGGAAATCCAACACTCGATGCCTTACTAGATTACCAACCAAAACAACCATTAACCTACTATTCCAAAAAATATAACTTTAATCCAAATGCAAAAATTGGTTATTATACCATGATGCCTCCTGGACTTGTAAACGACGAAATAGAAACCATCAATCTAACCGCAAATTATCTATTAAAATTACATTCAAAAGAAGAATTAGTACTATTAATACGAAGAAATCCAAATCACGATAAAAAGAAATTTAATGATTTTGAATTACCAAAAAACACCATTTTAACAGAACATTTCACTACTTACGACAAAGAAAAAGACCTTATTATACAAACAACAGAAGGAGAACAAGAATGGCTAGATTTACTATATTATACACACTTTAATTTAAGCGTACCTTCTACTGTTACCTTAGAATTTTTAACTTTAAACAAACCTGTATTAAATATTGCATATGGACCAAAAGGAAAATTAGATAATAGAATAAGCCAACACTTTAATGCAGGATTCTATAAACCATTATTTAAAAATAATAAATTAATAATTAAAATAGATAATTTGGAAGAACTAAAGATGTCAATAGATAATATTTTTGATATTAAATTAAACACAACAATTAAAAAAAGAGTAAAAGCATCCGATAAAATTATTAAAATACTTAATTAAGATGAAAATTTTATTTACATGTAACGAATTCCCTCCTTATCCAAATGGTGGTTTTGGTACTTTTATAAAAGAAATATCAGTAGAATTAACAAAACAAAATCATCAAGTTTATGTCTATGGTGTTTATCCTATTAGCAAAAGAAAGGTAATTATGATAGATGGGGTTACATTTATAGCAGACCCTAAAAGAAGTAGTAATGGTTATTTAAATAGAATAAATGAAATTTATGTTTTTGGTAAAGAGGTAAATAAGTTGGTAAAAAAGTATAATATAGATATTATTGATACAGAAGACTCTAGAGGTTGGTTTTTATTTATTAATAACAATAAATTATTTGTACGATTACATTCATCTAACATATATTTCAAAAAAAACAGGGGTAGATTTAATACAATTATAGAACAAATAGCTTTTAGAATAAAAAGACCTAAAATCATTGCAGTGAGTCAATTTATTTTGGAACAATTTAATCGTAAATTTAATAAAGATGATAAAATTAAAAACACAAAAGTTATACTAAACGGAATTAAAATAGGAGAACAAAAAGATAATAGCCTAAAAAGAAAAAAGAGTATTGTTTTTGCAGGCACCATAAAACCGGCAAAAGGAATAAAATACTTAATTGATGCATTCGTAAAAAGTGGTATCGAAAAGGAATATACTTTAGATTTATATGGTAAGGACATAAATTTACAAGGAATCTCATATATAAAACAATTATTAAGTAGGTCAGAGCAAATTAAGAAATTAGTAAAACTTAAAATTATTAATTATCATGGTGTAAAATCAAAAAAAGAAATCATGACTAAATATGCAGAAGCAACAATATGTGTTTTTCCATCAGAGTTTGAAAGTTTTGGATTAGTTGTCATTGAAGCAATGAGTGTTGGTGCATTGGTGATTTATACTAATCAAGGAGCAGCTAAAGAAATAGTATCAGATAATAAAGATGCTTTTTTGGTTCCTATTAAAAACAGTAATGCATTAGCAAAAAAAATAAAGTTTGTGATTAATATGGATGAAGTAGATAAGGAAAAAGTTAGAGGAAATGCGATAAAAAAAGCTCAAAAATTTTCTATAGAAAATTGTGTAACAAAAAGTTTAAATTATTATTTAAAACAAGATGATTAGTATAGTAATCGCCACATATGATAGACCGAAAAAATGTCTGGAATTGGTAAGTTTAATAAGAAAACAAACAAATAAAACACCAATTATCGTTGTTGATTCTGGTAATAAAAAATTTGTTAACGCAAATAACTATGAAAATCTAAAAATTATAATTTCTAAACATAAAAATCAACCCTTTCAAAGATTTTTAGGATTTTCTCAAGTAAAAACTGACTGGATCTTATATTTAGATGATGATATGGAACCTTTAGACGGCACCTTTAAAATTCTAAAAAACTTAATTAATGAAAAAAGTGATAAATTTGGCTTATTTGCTTTAAATTTTTTAGACAAACACCAAAATTCCTTTTTAAAAACACAAAAAAAATCCACATTAAAATATTCAAAAATAGTGACGATTTTTAGAGCATTTTCTGGATATCCAATTTTGCCTGAAGGTGTTTATGGTAAAAATGGTATTCGTGGTAAACAACCTAAAGAAGGAGGACAAACATTTTACACAAGTGGTGGTGCATTTTTAGTAAAAAAAGAGTATTTGTATAAAAATTTTAATATGCAATTATTCGATTTGTTTGAAAAAAGATATGGGATGGGAGAAGATGTTATTTTGGGTTATACCGTATCCAAACAAACCAAATTGTATTATTATCCAAATCAGTTATTTTGGCATAACGACCAAGCAAATAGTGTATATACAAGAAATGAAAAACAATTTCATAAAATAGTATCATTTTCAAGATTGTATTTGAATCAAGAATTTGCTAGATTAAATAATAAGTCCGTATTATTGGCAAGATTATCATATCTTTGGTTTGTATTTTGGCGTACAATAGGTTTAGTTATAAACGTTTTAATAAGCCCAACAAAAACAAATCAACAAAAATTAAGTGGATATTTAAGGGGTATATATTTAACATTTAAATATAGATTTAAAAACAAATTAGAAAATAATGCTTACTGGATAAGCGAATTAGAAAAATAAATGGAAGATTTAAAAACAAATAAAAGACCATCGTTTAATAATAAACAACTGCAATTATGGTTGAATGTTATGATGTTTTTTTTAGCATTTCCTAGTATTTATTTATTTCAAAATAGCATTTATTTTTATGCTTTTATTGTAGTTCTATTAATTACAAAAAAAATTACAGGATATTTTTTTATTAACAATACTTTTAATAAAATTATTTTTCTCCTACTTATTAGTGGTTTGATATCAAGTATATTACATCCCTTACTGAAGTTTGATCCCGGTTTTTGGAAAAAAGTGAATATGGTTTTACATTTTGCTTATTGGTTCGCCATTGGTGCTTATTTTGCAAGTTGGTTAAAATTTTTGAATGTATATTTATTAGCAAAATGGATTTCCATTGGTTTTTTTGTTCAGGTAATAGCATTTTATTTTTTTAATATAAAAATAGATATGACCATTTTTAAATTTGTACCTGGTTTAACTAGAAACAGTTTTGTTTTTAATACAATTTGTTTTTCAGGATTTTTATTATTTTTCTTATATCAAAAAATTGGAAAATTAGGAATGACCCTTGGTAGTTTTTTCGTTTTGATTTCATTAATCTATACAAACGGTAGAGCAGGTGGAGCTATAGGATTCATTTTATTGTTTTTATCTATGTCTCTAATTTATCCGATAATGCGTTATTTTACTAAAATCAGTTTAATTTTTTTTATAGTTATATTCATTTTTACTGGATTTAGTTCAAATCGAATGTATAAAATTGGAAATATGATTGCTCCATATGTGGAAAATATTAATCCGCGTTTTTCAAAACTTTTACAAGGTGAAGGAGAAGGTGATTTATCTATAGATAAATCATGGCTTTTACGAAAATTAATGGTTGATAAATCTTTTGATATTTTAAGTAAAAGACCTATATTTGGTATTGGATTTGGTAATTTTTCTAAATATGGTTCTGACTTGTCAACTTATTATCAGTATGAAAGATTACAGTATTTGGATGGGGATTATTTAAATACAAGATCAGCACATAATTCTTATGCTGGTTTTGCGGCAGAAACAGGTATTATTGGTTTTATATTGTTATTATTACTATTAGTACCCCAGCTATTTTGGTTTTTAAAAGTTTATTGGCAGGGTAATTATAATATATATATTGTTATTTCAGTTTCATTTATTGGAGCATTGATACACATGTATACTATTGCTTCTATTACTGGTGCAAATATTTGGTTGTTATTAGGTGTAACATATAGTTTAAAAAATAAATAAAATAAAAGTAGTATGAACCTAGCCTTCTATTACCACATCCCAATAACACAAAAAAACCAAGATTTATATACTCCTGGTTTTTTAGGTGTCTTTATTGACTCATTAGCTAGTGAAGTAAAACATTTATATCTAGTAATGCACCAATCTAACGAAACGGAGAGCGAATCAGCAGATTATAAATTAAAAAACAACAATATTACATTTATAAATTTAAGACTAAAAACACCAGCTTGGCATAGGGCAATATTCCATAAAAAAATACTAAAAAAAGTACTGGCAAAAATAGACAATTGTGATGCTATAATTGTTAGATCTCCATCACCACTTGCTCCATATTTTTATAGATATCTAAAAAATACTAAATTAATATTTATGGTAGTTGGTGATTATATGGAAGCTGTAAAGCAAACAAAATCCACAACTTTTAGAGAAAAAATAGTAAATTTGTTTTTGAGTTATAATCATAAAAAATTTAAAACAATTATGAAAAAAGTAGATGTACTTGTTAATTCACCTACTTTATTTAATACTAATAAAAATAATGCAAAATCTATTCATCTTATAAAAACAACCACACTATCAATTAATGATTTTTATTTAAGAAAAGATACCTGTACAAACGATCCTATTGAATTATTATATACAGGTAGATTTGATATTCAAAAAGGTTTAGTAGAATTAGTAGAAGCTACTGCTGAATTAATAACAAAAAAAGTAAATGTTTGCTTAAATTTTGTGGGTTGGGAAAATGACGGTAAAAAACCAGTAGAAAAATTACTGACAAAAAAAGCCAAAGATTTAAAAATAGAAAATAATGTTATTTTTCATGGTAAAAAAACAATTGGTAAAGAACTAAACAAAATGTATCAAATGGCAGATATTTACGTATTACCATCATACCATGAAGGTTTTCCTAGAACAATTTGGGAGGCAATGGCTAATAGCTTACCTGTAATTGCTACAAAAGTTGGTGGCATTCCAAACTATTTAACCGATAAAAAAAATGTATTTTTGATTGAACCAAAAAAAATAGAACAAATAACCAATGCCATCGAAACAATTATAAATAATATAAATTTAAGACAAAATCTAATTAATAACGGAGTTTTCATAGCAAAAGATGCAACTTTAGAATTACAAGCACAAAATATAATAAATCATATTAAAACTATAATAAATGAATAAATTTATACGTCTTTTTAGATACGATTTACCATTACACTTTGTATTATTATTTACAAATTGGTTGCCTGATAATGTTGTTTTTATTCGTTTGCGTGGCAGACTTGCTAAACCATTTTTTAAAAAATGTGGCAAACGATTAGGCATTGGTAGAAATGTTACTTTTTACAACCCATCACAAATTGAGATAGGAAATGACGTATATATTGCCTTAGGATGCTGGTTCTCATCAAGTTTAGGGGTTAAAATTGAAGATGAAGTTCTTTTTGGACCATACAATGTCATTGCAACATCTAATCATACACGTCAAAATGGTTCCTATCGCTTCGGAAAATCTATAGGAAAAAAAATTGTCTTTAAAAAAGGTTGCTGGATAGGTGCAAATTGCACCATACTAGCAGGAACACTTGTAGGCAAAGGAACAGTTATAGCTGCAAACTCTATTGCAAAAGGTAATATTCCAAATAATTCAGTTTACGCAGGTAACCCTGGTAAAATAAAAAATATAGACAATGAGTAAAACACTTTTTATAGGAACATTTTTATCACATATAACAGGCAGTAAAAGTATTAGTGAAAAATTACAAAGAGATTTGTCTGTAAGTGAAATTTCAATTGTTTTAGTTTCCCATTTTAAAAATAAATTTTTAAGATTTATAGATATTATTTATGCCGTAACATTTCAAAATTATAAAAAAATTCACATAGATACTTTTAGCGGTCAGGCATTTTATATCGCTGAAGTTTCTACTTATATTGCCAAAGTTAGAAAGAAAAAAATCATCTTAACTTTGCATGGAGGTGCATTACCTGAATTTTATTCTAAAAATAATATGCGTATGCAAAAAGTCTTTACACGAGCCTCTTTAATACAAACACCTTCATTATATTTACAAGATTTTTTTTCAAAACAAAAAATACAAATTGACTATTTACCAAACCCAATAAATTTAGAAAGATTTCCTTACAATAGAAGTAATATAAAAAAGAACTCTCTTTTATGGGTTAGAGCTTTTACTTCAATCTATAATCCTGATTTGGCCATAAAAACATTATTAGAAATACAAAAAACTCATCCTAATACAACCCTTACAATGATTGGACCAGACAAGGGGTTACTTAGTAAAACCAAAAAATTAATAAATGAATTAAAATTAGAAAATGCTATAACTATTTTAGGTCCAATTCAAAATGATAAATTATATAAATATTACCAAACCCATCAAGTTTTTTTAAACACAACAAGTTACGAAAGCTTTGGTGTTGCCGTTGTTGAAGCTGCATCTTGCGGTATACCTATAGTTTCAACTAAAGTAGGAGAAATTCCATATTTATGGAAACACGATGAAAATATATTAATGACAGAAATTAATCCTTTAAAATTTGCAACAGAAATTAATAGACTTTTAAGTTCAACAAAATTACAAGAGAAACTATCAAAAAATGCAAGAAAAAAAGCGGAAACATTTGATTGGGATAATATAAAAAAAGAATGGATGAAAATTTTAGGATAACGAGATTACTATTACTTTATTATTAATCACATTAAAAAAATTATATTCTCTATTGGATACACGAAATATTAATAAAAACAAATTACTACATGCACAAAATAATTAATATAATATCTATCTTTTTACCTTCATTTATACAGATACCACTCAGAAAACTTTTTGGACAAAAAATAGGTAGAGGAAGTAAAATAGGCTTTGGAAGTTTTGTAAATGCTAAATCAATTCAAATAGGAAATAATGTAAAAATAGGTAATTTTACCGTCATTTATGCAGAGAAAATAGATATTGGAAATAATACTACAATAAAATCATTTAGCTTCACAAAAACTAGAGTTATTCAATTTAGAGAATATGTCCATATTGCTAATTTTGCATTTATTAATAGTGGTTTTATGAAAAATTCAAAAATTATCATAGGTAATCATTCTAGAGTTTTTCCTTTTTGTTGGTTAGATACAGGTGAAAGTATTCAAATAGGAAAACATGTTGGCATCGGAGGATTTACACTAATTTTTACACATAGTGTTTGGACTAATTATTTAAAAGGAGGTCCCATTACATATGCACCTGTTGTTATAGAAGATGAAGTTTGGTTACCTTGGCGTGTTTTTATAATGCCTGGTGTAACAATTGGAAAAAAAAGTATTATTGGAGCAAATTCGTTGGTAACCAAAAATGTTATTGAAAATTCTCTTGTTGCTGGTTCTCCTGCAAAAATAATCAGAAATAATTTTATAAAAGAGCCTAGCAAGGAAGAAAAAGATAAACGTCTAATAAAAGTTATTGATGATTTTATCGAGTTTTTAATTTTTAAAAATATAATAGATGTAAATTTTGAAAAAACAACTAGCTATTATAAAATAAATAAAAATTATTATATCAATTTATCAAATATGAAAAAAGGGACAAAAGGAATGATTTTTGACGAAATAAAAAATAATACTCACTCATCATTCTCTGTAATAGATATTGAAAATTTAGAAATTAATATTTATAAAAATGATATAATCGCTAATGAATTTATTTCTTTTTTAAGAAGATATGGCATTAGATTGACAATAAAATAGAATATGGCTGGAATATATATACGAATTGATGTAGATAAACCTTTTGGTAAAAAAAACATAATTAATAGAGGTTTAAGTAAAATAAGAGAAAATTATTATTTTCCAATCATTGACAATATCTATCTAAAAGGATTAGAAGATTTAATAAATTTATTGAACAAAAATAAAATAATTTCGCATATATATTTTAGAAATTGTACATATCCGAAACTTAATCACCTTCAACTGCTGACTGAAGGAAAGCATATTATTGGTTTTCATGCGGAAAACACAAAAAATTTTGAAACTTTTAAATATGAATTTAATCAATTTTCAAAAAAAATGAAAACCAAAATCACAACGTTTACCAAACATGGTAGTGGAATCTACAAACTAGGAAAACATCATTATCCAAAATATGAGCCTGAAAAATATAAACTATGGGCAAAAAAATTAAATATAGATTTTTCATTTGGAAACAAAATTATTACAGCTAGTGACATCAATAATTTTGAAGTTGCATTTTGGATTGAACATGGATATAGACACCCTTCGTTTAACACTATTAATCAACTAATTGAACATGCTAAAAACCATGATGTTGTTGTTTTAATACATCCATCAAATTATGAAAAGGATAAAAAAGTAAAAAAGGATTTTAAAAAGTTAATTAAATTAATTCTTAAAAATAATATAAATATCAAAACCATATAATGAATACTTTGATTAACATATTGTATAGTAATAGTCCTATATACATACAAAATTTTTTTATTAGTATTTATGGGTATTTTTGGAAGAAAAGAAGATTTGGTGGTATATATAATATATATTATCAAAAATTTAAAAATAGAACATTTTATTCGCATATACAATGGAAAGAACATCAAACAAAAGAATTAAGAAAATTACTAATTTATGCTTTTAATAATGTACCTTTTTACAATGAAAAATATAGCAAAGCAGGATTATCTTTATCAGATTTTAAAAACTTTGAAATTAAAGATTTAAAAAAATTACCTTATTTAGAAAAAGAAGAATTGCGTAAATTTGGTACAACAACACTATTATCAAAACAAAAAGAAAAAGGAAAATTTATTTCCAGTAGTGGTAGCACTGGTACACCAACAAAAATATATTTTACTCCTAAATTTCACCAAAAATGGAGTGCCGCAAATGAAATACGTTCAAAAAACTGGGCAGGAGTAAATTATAAAATGGCAAGAGGGATGATTGGTGGTCGTAGAATTTTACCCAAAGCAAATGCTAAACCACCTTATTATCGCTATAATTATTTTGAAAAACAGACTTATTTTTCTGCATATCATTTATCTGATAAAACAGTAGAGAATTATGTACAAGGTCTTATAAAAAACAAAGTAGAATATCTAGTAGGTTATGCCATGAGTATTTATTTTTGGGCAGATTTTATCAATCAACAAAATATAAAAACACCTAAATTAAAAGCTGTTTTAACTTCCAGTGAAAAATTAACCAAATCGATGCGTAAAACTATCGAAAAAGCTTTCCAATGCAAAGTGTTTGACGGATATAGTGGTGTAGAAGCTTGCGGAATGATTTCTGAAAACAAATATGGCGAATTATTATTTAGTCCGGATACTGGTATTATGGAAGTACTAGACCAAAATGGTAAAGATGTAGCTTTAGGAAAGACTGGCGAAGTAGTAGCAACTGGATTTTTAAATTACGACCAACCCTTAATTAGGTATAGAATAGGCGATCGTGTTAAGTTAGCCAAAAATCAAAATACAAAATCCGGATTAAACATGCCCGTAATAGAAGAAATTGAAGGACGTATAGAAGATGTTATTGTAGGTGTAGATGGAAGAAAAATGATGCGTTTTCACGGACTGTTTATTGATGTCATAGGCTTAAAATCGGCACAAGTTATTCAACATACTTTAGACAACATCGAAATTAAATTAGTTGTACAAACAAATTTTAATAGAGAAAATGAAAGTTTAATAAGAAAAAGATTGGAAAGTCAATTAGGCAAATTAACAGTAACATTTACGTATGTTTCGGATTTACCACGAACAAAAAATGGCAAAATTAAAGCTGTAATATCTAAAATAAATTAAATGAGTAAGAAAACAATTTGGGTAATCAATCAATTTGCAGGAACACCTGAATCAGGCTGGGGGGAACGTCATTATTATTTTTCGCAATATTGGAAAAAAGCAGGATATGATGTGAAAATTATTTCAGGCTCTTATAATCATATGTTCAAAAAAACAGTAGATGTAAAAGGCTTATATAAACATGAACAATATAATAGTATAGATTTTTATTGGATAAAAACACCTAAATACAACCCTAAATCAATCAAACGTTTCTATAGTATGTTAATCTTTATGATTAAAATATTATTTATAAATTCAAAAAAAATAGGCAAACCAAATCATATTATTGTCTCTAGTATGCCAATATTTCCTATTTTAAGTGGTTATTTTTTAAAACGTAAACACAAAGCAAAATTATATTTTGAAATCAGAGATATTTGGCCTTTATCACTACAACTTTTAGGAAATAAATCAAAAAATCATCCTGCAGTAAAATTTATAGGTTGGTTCGAAAAATTTGGTTACAAAAAATCTGATGTTGTGGTATCTTTACTACCAAATGCAAAACTACATTTTGAAAAAATAGCTAAAAGAAAAGTTAATTTTGCATACATTCCAAATGGAATTGACGAAGGACAATTAAAAAATGAACAGCTAAGTAATAATCTTATTAAACAAATTCCTAAAAATAAATTTATAATTGGTTATGCAG
>Ga0256840_1002524_pt1 | contig 15988 bp, 20 predicted proteins | sample 355202metaG_FD_185969 | JGI IMG/M metagenome (GOLD analysis project Ga0256840, IMG submission 185969) | Hydrothermal vent microbial communities from Mid Atlantic Ridge, Atlantic Ocean - 355-202 | ecosystem: Environmental > Aquatic > Marine > Hydrothermal vents | place: Atlantic Ocean: Mid... | reverse complement strand
AACAGCCAATGCAATGGAAGATATAGTTACCCTACTTCCAGAAGAATCATATACAATTGAGCAAAATATATCTTTGGAAAGTTTATAGTTGGATTTCTAAAAAATGTATGGCCGGGAGAGGGGGATTTGTCCAGCACACTATCTGTCACTTTATAGCTTCATATGTCAATCTACTTCAAAGCACGGTATTACCGACACATTTTAAAGGTTAGGCACCAAAAAGAAAATGTCAATTCATATCAGTTTTTTTCACTTTTTCTCATTTGGTGTGGGGAATATGTGGGGAAGATTTGACTATAATTACTCAAACCAATCTAAAGATATATGAAATGGCAAAACGATTTAAGACACGATATAAAAATGTAATTTACTTAGAAACCACTACCAATAACAAACCTGATAAAGTCTATTATATCCGCTACAGAGAAAATGGAAAACTCAGAGAAGTGAAAGTAGGAAAATACAGCGAAGGGATCAGAGAGAACTACTGCAACCAAAAGCTTCTTGAAACAGTGAATGCAATCAGACTTGGAGAACAGCCACCAATTATTAATGCGACACACAAAAGAAGAACCATTCCCTTTGATGAGATCGTAACCAAATATTTTAAATCAAAAGAGCTTCATAACAGAACGAATGAACAAGCAAAAAGTAAATATAATAGTCAATTAAAACCATATATTGGAGATAAAGACATCTACAGCATTTGCAAAAATGATATTTTGGCGATCCAGACAGAAATGGCAAAAACAAGAGCACCAAAAACAGTCAATCAATATATTCAGTTCATCAAAGCCGTTTACAACTATGCCATTGCAGAAGATCTCTTCTCTGGCGTTAATCCAGTCAAAGGGATCAAAGAGCAAAAGATTGATAACAAAAGAGAGCGTTTCCTTTCAATAGATGAGATAAAAGCACTGCTTGAAAAAGTAAAAGAGAATGAAGATCTTCACCTCTTTACCCTACTCTCACTCTCTACAGGTGGACGGCTTGGTACTATCATGGCTATTGCAAAGAAAGACTTGGATTTCGATAACAATATGATCACTCTCACCGATATTAAGAACAACGATACCTATGGAGGATTTTTTGACAATACACTCAAAAAGATTCTCATACAAAGAACTGCAAACCTGAAACCAAATGATAAACTCATCGCCATGAACGAACGGACTCTCAGACGACAACTATCCAAAGAACTTACGGATCTTTTTAATGTAGGGTTATTTGCAGATGATAGAAAAAACCGTGTGGTCATACATACTCTAAGACATACCTTTGCAAGCCAACTGGCTATTAAAGGTACGCCTATCTTCACTATTCAAAAGCTGCTCAACCACAAAGATATCAAACAGACTTTACGCTATGCTAAATTGGCTCCAGATAGCGGAAAAGAAATGGTGCATGAACTTATGGGTAATTTTTTGTAACTAATAATTCAAGGCTTCTTTAGGATTTTTAATAATAGCATACGCTTCAATACCCGAAAGATGTTTATTCAATAAAGAACTTAAAAGTTTTTGCTTTTGAGGGTTTTTAAGACTAAACCATCTTACTTCACTTCCCATAATAGCATCGAGTAAACGCTGCTTTGCATTCTCCATAGTATAGCTATCATCATTAGAATCTATCAGATCCAAAACATCCACAAGAATTCCTTTGGCTCCTTTTGTATATATAGTTCTATCTATAAAATTTCCATCTAATAGTTTTTGTAGTTTTTCTTTTGCAGAGTATAAGGCATGATCAGTCAATAATTTTTTATATAGATCCACTTCTTGTAAAATATTGTCTTCATGTGATAGTCGCTTTATTGTTCCCGTTTCCAAAAATTCTGAAATATCAGCATCATTAAAAAATTTATCGAGGAGTGCAACTATTGGACGCTCCTCACGCTTCCATTTATTTGCTCCCTGCACAGTAAATCCTAGAAGATCTGCAAGAAGTTTGCCCTGTATAGCCATAAATTAAACCTTTACATATTAAATATTATTTCATATTGTATATAAAATTAGCTGTATTTGAAATAATATAACATAAATTAAGAAAGAATAGAATGAAATAATATTATACTTGTGAAATAATATATCAATAAGGAAACACACAATGACAATAAAAGAAGCAATTGAATTGATACGGTCTATTCACCCGGATGTTACCATGCTAACTAAAAAACAGGTTGCGAAAATTACAAATCGAAGTTTAAGTACCCTTGATCGTGATATAAAAAATGGTACTGGTATTGCATATCGAAAGGATAGATCTAAAATCCTCTACCCCATACATGAGGTTGCCCAGTGGATGACAGAGTTAGTTCAGACAGCATGAAAAAATCCAGACAGACTCACCATATCGACACCCGTCTCACCAAAGAGGAATATCAGATCATAGCTCTCAAAGCAGAAAGCTATGGCATTAAGCGATCCCAGCTTATGCGAACACTAACACTCAACTACCCTCTCCCACCATGCAGAGCAGATCAAAGACTACTTTTAGAACTTATTTCTATACACAAAGACTTAAACCGTATGGGCGGATTATTCAAGCTCTGGATTTCTTCAAATCAAGATACAAAAGTAAATCTTGGAGATAAAAGCTATGCAACCGTGGAGCAACTGGTAAACGACATAGAAAAGACCTCTCAAGAAATTCTTTTGATCTCCCAAAAACTTCTATGATTGTTAAAAAAATAGCAGCCAAAAAAGGATCCGGATCCTTTGGAGGATTGGCAGACTACCTTCTCGACAAAGCCGGTCTGCACAAGGGAGAAAAAGTTGAAGATATCACCTTTTCAAATTGCCCTTATAGTGATACAGAGAAAAATATAGCTTTCATTAAGTCCATGCAGGATCTCAATCAAAGAACTACTCAAGACAAAACGCTCCACCTTGTCGTGTCGTTTCAGGAAGATGAGAAGCCTTCAAAAAAGCAGCTTCAAGACATAGAAAAAGAACTGCTTAAAAGCATAGGGATGCAATCTCATAATCGGATGAGTGTTTCACACAAAAATACAGCAAACTACCACCTGCATATAGCCATAAGTAGAATACATCCTGCAACACTCAATCGTATTGACCCCTATAAAGATATACCAAAACTACACCAAAAAGCCGAAGAACTAGAAGAAAAACATAAACTGAAACAAGACAACCACACACCAAATTATTTATTAGAAAAAGCCGGCATTGTATTTAACCCTGAGCAACATTCAAAACCAAAAGATATAGAAATCCATTCTGGAGTCTCTAGCCTTTTAACTTGGATCAAAGAGGAAGCACTAGAGGAGATCAAAGAGACACTCCAAGATCCCAAATCATCCCTGGAGGATCTGCACCAGGTACTAGCAGATTATAATCTGGAGCTAAAAACAAGAGGTAACGGTATAGTCATAGCAGATAAGACCAGGAAGCTATTTGTAAAAGCCTCCGATGTTCACAGAGACTTATCCAAAGGGAAACTTACTAAGAGGTTTGGAGAGTTCAAAACCTCTAAAATTAGCATAACACCAAAAAAGAAGTTTGGCAGACCTATAAATGAGTATTGGAAACGATACCAGGAACTATCTACACAGAAGAGATCTACCAAAACAGAAGAATTAAGGCTTGAGAAGATAGCAAGAGAGACACTTAGAGAGCAGATCAAAAAGAAGTATTCCTCACGGATCCAAAAGATCAAAGCAGATCCTCTTATTAATAACCGACACAAGGCAGAAGCACGAAAAAAAGTATATGCACAGCGTAAGGCAGAGCTAACAGCTCTTAAAAAGACATTTTCTAAAAAGCGTAAAGAGATATACTCCAGTACAAAACAAACATCTTACAAAGAGTATCTTATGGAATTGGCACTCTCTGGAGATGAGGGAGCATTAAAAGAACTCCGAAAACAGAAACAAGAGATTAAGCCAGAGGATAAGGTACTGATGCACCCTGAGAAAAAAGTATCACACTCCATTTTTAAGAGCTTCATATCCAAGATTACCAAACAGGGTAATGCAGTCTATGAAGTTGGTAAAAACTCCACGGTTATAGACAAGGGAGACCATCTTAAACTCTCTTTGGAGTCCAAGAGTGATGAAGCAATGCTACAAGCTCTTAAACTGGCAGTAGCCAAGTATGGTAATACTCTAGATATTCAAGGCAATATTGAATTTAAAAAGCGTGTACTCTTGGTAACGCAAAAGTATGATCTAAAAGTAAACTTTGCAGATCCACAGATGCAAAAAATTAAAATAGAAGTTCAGATAAAAATACCAATTAATACAAAAGTTACGCGAGGGATAAGTAGATAAAATTTAAGTTTATTCTGAACTATAACTCATAATATTTTTAAATCTTTTAACCAATTCTTCTACTTGTATATCTTTAAGATATGAAGCGATTACCTCTTCTGTAGAATATTCTGAAAGATCTTCTCCTCCAGTTTTGTCCACTATTGCTTCATTAACAAAACGAGGATTCTCTTCTGCAAATTTTAAAAGCTCTTGTCGTAATTCACTCATAGTTTATTATCCTTTCTATATATAGAAGTATATTCTAGCAGATTTTGTATAACATAGTCAAGTTATTTTATTAAAATAAGAATATATACGTTACAATAAGAATATATACATTCTATGGAGAACAAGAATATGAAGATAGATGCTAAAAGATTTCTTAAATCTGAACTTACAAAAAGAGACATTACATATGTACAGTTGGCTAAACTTATGCAGGAAAAAGGGTATAACGAGAATGCAGATACTATACGTACTAAAATTTACCGAGGTTCTTTCTCTTTTGCCTTTGTCTTAGCAGTCTGTGAAAGTATAAATATAGATATTCTATTTAAAGATAAAACCTACTGAACAATATTCTTACTCTATCATCTAAAAAACTCACAAACCTCCACATCCAAAGCCTTGGCAATCTTATAAAGGTGTTCTATATTGTAATGCTTATCTTCCAGCCCTGCTTCAATTTTACCGATAGTACTCATAGATTTATGTCCTATGGTTAAAGCTAAATCTAACTGGGTAATGCCTTTTTCTTTCCTGATCTTTCGTATGTTGGCAGCTATTTTTTGATGAAACTTTTGGATCTCTTCATCCGTATATTCTATATGATCCATAATTTATTCCCTATAGTGAAACTTAGGTTTAAGTTTAGGAAAGATAGAATATTTTTAACATTCCCTATAGTGAATATACTTAGGAATGAGACTAATACTGGAGAATTAAATGATGAAAAAATTATCAATGATTGTTGCTGTCCTGGGGATTATCCTCTCACTTAATGGCTGTAGTGAAGATGAAGCCAAACAAAAAGCAGAAGAAAGAAAACAAAAAAGAGCAGATTTTATTAAACCTGTTGATACCAATGGGTCAAATGCTCCTACTAAGCTGCCCTTTTGAAGAAATTCATGAAACAGATAATGCAGTTTCCCAAGGACAAAACCTATTTTGGTATCAATATACATCATGATGACGTCAAAGTCAGCGATATTGAGAAACTGCCATTTTTTGATATATTTGTAGAGTATGCAGGTGATCACATATTTCTAAGTAATGGAAAAGAAAGCGTTGTAACACTGATGGATTGGGAATACTTTTGTAATTACTATATCCTCAAGGGACAATACTGTTTATCTAATTAACTTTTTGGAGCTATAATAAATTAACAAAGGAGTGATAAATGGTTTATCAAGAATTTACACAAGAAGAATCCAGAGAGCTTGGAGCCTTTGCAGAAGATGCACTTAGTGAACAAGATATCATAACTGCTACACTTCATTCATACGAAGACTGTTATGAAGAGAACTATCCTACCAAGTGGGACCACTTTTATAACAAATGGGTGGCTTTAGACCTTAGTAGGACAGGAGGATTCCCTTCCGTATTACTCTCAACTCTTTTCGTACTTACGGCTCCATTTACGCTCACTAAAATATGGGTCATTGCCCCACTACTTAAGAAGATAAGAGGATAAGCCTCTCTGTCTCTATAAAAATCTGCTTCTATCTGGTTCCTCTACATGAGGATTAAATTTAGGACCTTTTTTAAAATTTGGTCTGGCAATTTTTGGACCATCATCCTCAATCTCATTAACAGAAGAACCAAAATCTTGTTCTTCAATCTTTAAATTTAAAGCTACTTTATTTTCAGTCTTTGGGTTAGAAAAGAATATACCGTCAATAATATGCTTATTGATATGATAACGGAAAGTCCGAAGTGACATCTTCCATCCCATTTTTTTATGCAACACTTCAAAAAGATAAGTGATCTTTCTATAGCCTTTTACGCTGTAATACTCTTCAATTATTGCTAATGAAGAGTAAAATTCTCTTACAGCCTCTCCCTGTTTCAATTTTATATTTGGTGCCATCATAATCCTTGATAGTTTATAGAACTTTGGTAGAACTTAGCAGTAGTTTATCATAACCTTGCACTTATTTATTTTAGTCCAAAATGACAAGGTTTTACCATGTTTTGACATGCTTTTGTCATTGGAGTTAAAAGGCAGGATAGGCATATATCCGACAAAAAATAAATTTTTGCCTGATATATCCGTCCTGAGTTTTATTCGCATCCAGAGGAGGCTCAACAAAATGTAACACATTAAACAATAATTTTATAGTTGCAGATAAATCAAAAAGTATATCTATTATAAAAACATGACAATTTGACATTTTTTCTACTCGCTTGAAAGTGATATGATATCATTTCATCATATAGTTGATAAATACAAATTTTCTAGAGAAAATAAAATAGTATTAATTCCATAAAAATAGTTTTAAAATACATTTTAATGTATTTATAGTATATTTAAATAGATAATAAATACATATAAAAGTCTGTATCTGCTATACTTCTTTCATGGAACTAAAAGACTTTTTAAAGCAGATTCATCGTACTATTGAAGTAAAAGACAGTAAAGACTATAAGTATCAAGATATGGCAAAACATATTGGAGCCAATCCCAGGACTTATGGAGAATACTTACGAGGGGGGATTACTCCTCTTGCTATGACAACATTACTTAATTTACTTACAAATTTAGATGACAAAGATATTGTTAGCATTATACGACTGTGGGAAAAAGAACATAAGGCAGGGGAAAAATAATGACAATTTTTTATGATAATTCATCAGAAAACCATGTAGAAAATGAGGAAGAACAATCTTTCACTTTTATTGATCTGTTTGCTGGGGCAGGAGGATTCGCAGAAGGCTTTTATCAAGAAGGATATAAAGCACTTTCTCATATAGAATTTGATAAATATGCCTGTGATACACTGAGACACCGAATGAAACATTATGGATATGATAATGAAGAGATCCAACATGGTGTTTTATGTGAGGATATTACATCTAAAGATATTATAGAAAAGATAGACAAGTCCGTAAAAGATTATGATGTAGATGTCATTATCGGTGGACCACCATGTCAATCATTTTCGTCGCAGGGGAAAGCAAGGGATCCAAACTCTATGAAGTGTGATCCCAGAAATTATCTCTACGAAAGTTACTTAAAGATCCTAAATCATTATCAACCCAAGTTTTTTGCTTTTGAAAATGTAACAGGACTATTATCAACAGAGATAAATGGTAAAAAAATTATAAAAACTATTATGAAAGATATGAAAAAAAATTATAATATAGTTGAAGAAAGATCAGAAATTGTATTAAATTCTTCAGATTTTGGTATACCTCAAGAACGAAAAAGAGTTATCATTATTGGTGTGAGAAAAAATATAGATATTCATCCGAAAGAAATTTATAAAGATTTAGAAGATATCGCTATAAATGAACCAAAAGTAACGGTTCAGGATGCATTAGCTGATTTACCTAAATTAAAAGCAGGTGAAGGCGAAGACTGTATTAACTTTACGCCTAAAAAAACAAGTGAATATTTAAAAAAGATTCGGTCAGAGAAATACAAAAAACTACATCACCATGTTGCCAGGAATCATAATGATTTGGATAAAAAAAGATATAAACTAATGAGTAAACACAATTGGACACTAGGTGAACTTTATGATAAGAAACCAGAGTTGGTGCACCCAAAGAGAAGAGTATTTAACAATAGTTATGTTGTACAAAAATTTGATATGCCTTCAAAAACCATTATCGCACATTTATATAAAGACGGCAATCAGTTTATACACCCTGATCATACACAAGAGAGAACATTTACACCAAGAGAAGCTGCGAGATGCCAATCTTTCCCTGATGACTTTGTGTTTCCTTGTTCAAAAACACAACAGTATAAACAAATAGGTAATGCTGTACCTCCATTATTGGCAAAGACAATTGCCAGTGTACTGAAAAAATACTTGACACAATTGGCTTAATACAAATATGCTTTTTAAAAATGTAAACAAAATAATAGAGAAAAATGAGAAAAAATTCTTTATAGAAAAAATTAATATTATTAATGAATTGGTTAAAAAATATTGTCTTAAAGAAAATATTGATTTTGATGCTGTCACGGTAGATGAAAATAAGGCATTTATTGAACTAGTCAAGATCGGATTTATTAAGAACTATGAAGATCTAAAAACAGCTCAAAAAATATTGGGTAAGGAATTTGATACTTTAAATAAAAGCCTAACAATATATTCCCAAAAACCTTGGCAATTTTTAAACAAGTTTTACAACTCATATAGACGGCAGGAGCAGGCGAAAAGCAGAAAGAGCAACAAGCCAAAAATAATAGACTTATTTTGTGGTGCAGGCGGTTTTAGTTTAGGGTTTATTAAGGAAGGCTATAAAGTTGAATTGGCTAACGATATAGAGCCAGTAGCAATAGAGACATACAAATACAACCATCCAAATATTGGTATTAATAAAATTTTAAGTGGTGACATAAAAGAGATTGTTAACAACATTGACAAACATATCGATACAGATATTGATGTAATTATCGGAGGACCACCCTGCCAGTCCTTCAGTAGTGCAAACCAGCAAAGGGTTATTGATGACCCGAGAAATGTATTGTATACCTATTACGTTAAGGCAGTTGAGAAAATACAGCCAAAATTTGTTCTTATGGAAAATGTAAGAGGTATGATAAAAGTTGCTGATCAGGTAGTGGAAGACTTTAATAAAGTAGGTTACGATGTTGAATACAAACTATTTGATTCCAGTGAATTTTCTGTTGCACAAAAGAGAGTGCGATTGCTTTACATAGGCATAAATAAGGATTATGCAAAAGTACATAATCTAACTCCGTCTCAACTTATGAAAGAAGTAGAATTGGAAATTAAAAACAAACAAACATTTGTTTTAAAAGATGCTCTAGAACAAATAAAACCTTTACATTGTCCAACTGTGAAAAATACTACCGAACTTGATTGTGAAAAGTCTGGGAAGAAAATAGATATAAATAATTATGGTAGTAATGATTACTTGGATTTAATTAATTCGAGTTGCAAACAAACATTTGTTTTTAACCATAAGGCAAGATACTGCAATAAAATAAATGAAACAATTTATAAAACATTACAGCAGGGTGCTGATGCGACATGTGAAAGTATAAAAAATGTCATGCCGTATAGTCATAGAAACCATGTTTTCAAAGACAAATATTTTAAACTTTATGAAGATCGTCCATCAAGAACCATTACTGCACATTTAAAAATGGATTGCCATTCACATATACATCCTACCCAAACAAGAAGTCTAACTCCACGAGAAGCAGCCAGAGTTCAGTCTTTTCCAGATGACTATCTATTTTTGGGTGCATACTTGAAAACTTATATGCAAATTGGAAATGCCGTCCCACCACTTATGTCCCAGCTTTTTGCCAAAGTGTATAAAAAGTACTTATAATCATCTAATTCAGTTTTATTTGGCTATCATTTAAATAATTTATTTACGAAAGGTTATTGGTGGGGAAATATCGTATTTTGGCAAATAGGCAGTTAACTGGTTATGCAGGAGGGGACAAGTATATAAATGTTTCAAAAAATACTGAATGCCAAACTGTTTTTACCTCTTTAATATCTCGTGAAATCACTACAATTAATGGACAAAGTATAACTATAGAGCAAAAAGGCGGGACAACAAATATACACTTTAAAATTCAAGATAAATTATTAAACACTCAATATGATGCTTTCTTTGCATTAGGTACACGAGAATTAAGACTACAACTTACCAACTACATAAATACTGAAAAAATTATACCCGGTGATATAATGACAATCATGTGTGAACAAATAGACACGGACTATAAAATTTATATAAAGTCTGAACGCCTATATCAATATGTACTTGAAAAAAAATCACAACATATAAACAAATATAGGATTTTAATTCAATATCCAAAAGAAACAGCTAATTGCGGTGTTACGACGTCAGATAATACGGAGGGTTATTTATCTTTATTTTCAATAAGAAAAATAAATGAAACACTTACTTTTGGAAAAGATCCAGCAAATTTTGATGTATATATTTCAGAAAATTGTGAGAAAAAATATATAGGGGTCCCCTTTAATACAGACTTAGAAATTGATTGTTTTAATAATATCGAGGAGATAATAACATGACTATTTGGTTAGATAAAAATGATAATTGCACGAATGAAGAGACTATTGATATATCCACAATAGACAGCATTGATGAAAATGACTATATTTTTACTTATTCTGAGAATGATGAGAATGGCTCTTTCTTCTTAAAATGTAAATATATAGTTAATGAACACAATGCTGCCATAAAAGACCCTACTTTTTCACCTATAGATATTGACCTTCCTTATACAGTTTACTATCAAACCAAAAGCGGCAACAAACTTATCCCACTATCAGATAAGGATGCCGGCTATATATTAAATATGGAAACACTCTCTGAAACGGAAGAGATAGAAGAAGATAGCACAGATTGTTTAGCTTATGAAGCAAAAGTTGGTCAATTTGCAAAAGAAGTATTAAAATATTTAAATGATTATGATGAACTATCCAAGTTACTTCCCTATATATCCCCACCCAATGAGCACAATAATATATCAATTTTATATAATGATAAAAATTTAACTAGCATCTTCAAGGTTTCAACTACAAAATTACAAGAAGAAGACTATACTCAAGGTGGAAGACCTAGAAATTTTTCTGATTACATAACTAATTCCGATATTGGTCAATATCTTTATATCTCAACTGAATGGTCAAATAATGGGAGAGGTCGTCTTGATTTACAATCCTTAATCAATATATTAAGTGAACTATATCCAGAATTTATCTTTAATTTAGAGAATGGAAAATTCTGCATGAGACACAATCAAACGACACCCATAACAGAGGATGAAACTCCTAAGAATAAATTTATAAACTTTTTAAGACAAAAAGAGAGATCTCCTAATGCAATAGACCTAAAAAATATTGATGCAAATATTCAGTTTAATATAGGTCAACCAAATACAGGTAAAAGTTATGGCTTTGAAGAGTCAAGAATTTTTGATGGAGTAGCCCCTAAACATTATAATTATTTAAAAATTCCTGTTTCCGGAGGTGTAGGTAACGAGTATAAAGGTTTACAAAATACTGATCTATCTATTACCTATGATCCTATAAAGAAAGAGTTGAGATTTGGTGAGTTTCTACAGATGCTTATGTCCGCAATAGTAAATCCAAAAGTTCCACATGTAGTCTTTTTGGATGACTTCCATAATCAGGATATTTCATCACTCTTGTCTGAGTATACACCTTTGTTTAAGTCTCAACAAAAGAGAACCATCAAAGAGTTTACTGATGAAAATATATTTCAGCAAGAATTTGATAGTACGGATATGTTTATAGATGTTTGGAATAACTTTATAGACTCATATTGTGCAAAAGATGTAGATGAAAATGATATACCTAAAGTTGGTATCACAAATAGGATTTCAGGTAAGTCATTAATGTTGGTTTTTCCAAGCAATTTTTATCTTTTGGGAGCGGCAAACTTTAATGAAAATTCTTTAAATATTTTTGCAGACTGGGAAGACAGAGCAAGCATAAACTATATTTACCCTATTGAAAGTTTTAATGAGGTCTTTACTTTTAATCCAGGAGAAACACAAGCAAATAAAGATTTTTTAGAATGTTGTAAAGTTTTAAATACAAGTTTATCTAAGATATTAAAATCAAAAGATATATTTGATCATGAAAAATACTGTTTTGGTATGTGGAAAATAGTAGATTCCAAACAAAATTTAGTTACTGGACTGGAAAATCAAAAAAAACTCATAAACTTTTTCTTTGCGATGATTAAAAACTCCTTGAAGCTTAACAACAAAAACAGTGAAATAAACAAAATAGGAAAAGAGCTGATAGAAACTATGCAACAATCAAACACATGGTTTAATACAAATATTGAACCTGCTGGCAATGTTGATAAAGAAATACTACATAAACATAATATATACGAAAATGAAATATAGCTAAAACATAATGATTTTAACCTACCAAAAAGACAATCACCTCTATTTGGCATATCAGGACTTTTTAGACAAAGAAGAGAAGGTATACAAAGCAATAAATGCCTTTCCAGGAACTACTCCAGAGTCAATAAAGGAAATATTGAAAGAGAACTTTTTTTCTGATACACTCCAAAGACACAATAAATATATAAGCAGTATATCAACATACATAGATGATATATTTAAAGATCGTACACAATACTTTTTCCATCTTTACATATTGCCAAAAGATTTGAAGATTATTGTGAATGATGATGATATACCATCCGAACAGATGGGGAAACTGGAGCGTTTGTCTGTAAAACTTTTTCATCTCTACTCTAAAGTAGATACAAATGAAAGAGATGTACGGCTCTTTGAGCATGATAAGGGTAAAAGTTTTTTACAGCTTGAGGCTGATTTTTATATTGACAAGCTTGATAATCTTTATAATTATTTACTAAACTATAAAGTACACCATACAAACAAAGTAATTTGCAGTGATAAAGTTATTGGTACTGAAATTGATGATTTAAATAGGCTGGAAGGCAATCCTCTAAAGAATTATCAGTTTATCAAGGTTGAATATCAAAAAGAGTTAATTACCTTTATTTACACCATTACATCATTTATAAAAAAGTTTAGAATTAAAGTATTCGAATCAACATGCCGTGAAGAGTACCAACTACTGAACAAACAAATAAATAAAGTAAATAACCTACTGCTTAAAATTTCTTCACATACAAATATGATAGACAAGAGAATTGAAAAAGATCAGATTGGACAATATTTACAACAAAATAAAAACAAAAAAGAAATACAAAAAAATATAAAAATATTTAAATTGATAGAAGCAATTTTTTACACCCAATTGAACAACAGTGTACAGTTTTTTGCAAGTGTAGACTTGCCTAAAGTGTTTGAAAAGATTGTAGAGCGTAAATTAATCAATTATTCAAACGAGTTATTTGTTGGAGAGGAAGACAAACATCAGATAACATGTTTTTCTACAGGGAACAAAGACACTAATTTAAATAATATCAATTATTTGGTTAAAAGAAATAATATTCGTAAAATAAATCAGTATCCAGATTTTTTAATAAAAGAGGATATAGAAAATAATATTGTGTATCATGTTCTTGATGCGAAATATAAAGTTGAAAAGGATGTTGTCAACGAAGGAGATATTAGGCAGATATTGATTTATTCTATCTTATTCAATAAAGAATATTCTCAAACAATAGAAAACCAAAAAAATATAAAAAAGTTTATTATTTATGCAGATACATCTGAGGTAGATCTTGATAATATTGATACCTTAACATTGAACAGTGCTCCCATAGATATTTTCAATACTGCTCCAGATATACTCTGTGAAGATAATGTCCTTGATTCATATATCCGATATACAAGGATTAAGACATTGCAATATTAACTATTTATAATCATCTCTGGAGACATTATATGTATGATGCTATGTAAGTCCCTTTGATTAAAGGCTTTTAAACGTTTTTTCCACTATATCTGCACATTCCATGGCATCTTTTCGTATATTTACTTCCCAGAAACGCAATACTGTCCAACCTTCACTTTCCAGCTTTTCATTTACTTCTTTATCTCGTTCAATATTTCTTGTAATTTTATTTACCCAAAATTCAGTATTTGTTTTTGGAATATATTTCCCTTCCAACAGTTGCTTACCATGCCAGAATTCAGAGTCAGCAAAAACAGCCAGCTTTTTACCTTTAAAAACGATATCAGGTTTACCAAAAACATCCTTTGAATTTTTACGGTAACGAAGCCCTCTTCTCCAAAGTTCCTTTCTGAGAAGAATTTCAATAGACGTATCTTTTGATTTTATACGACGCATATTTTCGGATCGGGTAATAGGTTTCTTCTTTTTCATACTTTAATTGTATCGAAATATGAAACTAGTTAGTCAAGATAATCCTCAAGCTGCTTTACTTTGTTGTCAGTATCGGATTTCCACTCTCTAAGCGGCTTTTGCCCCTGGGGTATAGCAGTATGAGGCTGTATATATACAAATGCTCTTACCGTGCCTCTATGCGTCTTTACAAGGATCTTTTTTCTCTCGTAGTAATCAGGATAGCCTTCAAACCTATCAAGCTTCTCTAAAAGCTCTTTTCGGTGTATCTCGTAGAGCTCTCCATGTATCCTCATTTTCGGTACAGGGATCAGATAAGGATAGTTCCCGAAACTGTCCTCAAACATTCCAAACTTACTCATAGTAATAGCTTTACCAATCCTTTTGGCATGTTTACCTAACAGATGATGATTGTCAAAGCCTTTTTTGAGAGAGCCGTAAACAAAAAGCATCTCTCTAAAAGGTTCTATACGCTTAAACTCTCCTCGTCCAGTGATTGTAATGATCCCTCTATCATGGAGACGGTGAAGTATCTTTCTAAGAGTATCCGTTGAGATATCTTTTGTTTTTACCTTGGAAAAAGGCACTACAGTATTTATAGAAAATTTATTTATTTTTCGTTCAATCTTCTCTATGTACTTATTCATGGTACTTTCTCCTTTATAGTATCGTGACAATATTATAGAATTTTTTTATGTTTTTGTCACGATACACTCTAGAACAAGATTCTGAGACTGTAAAAGCCTGTTTTTTCATGATATATCAAGGAAGTGTTACTTTTCGTAAAAAAGGCAAAAAAGAGCCTCTTCTTTTTTTCATGGCAGTACATATTTTTCTCTGTCAACTGTTGTCAAATTATGTCAATTCATACTTTTTCGTTTTTGACAAAAAACAATCTTTGGAGAATAATCTTAGTAATGATTTTTCGTGTGATTTTCAATAATACGGAAAGAAGTAGCAAGCCAAAGATGCACCTGAATTGATACCTCAATCATCTTTGACTTACGTTGAAAGAAGTATAGCAAAAAAATACTTCTTAATCAACACCTTGTCACTGTTAAGTTCTACTTCATCAAAATTCCAAAAAAATTACATAACACCCTCCGGGGGTTCAGCCTTATCCGGATCTAAGTCAAAGATATGATCCGGGCTGGCATTGTGAGCGTGAAAGCGTTCTAGAGTTGATAGCACATACGCCGTGTTTTCAGCCGAGTCTATCAGGAGACTCTTTTGGGTTACCAGAATGTAATAGCTTAACACAGATTGAAACGCATCCCATCAAAAAGCCGACTCAAGACCTCTCAAGAGGCGAAAGCCCTCTCTAATCAAACCGGAACACCTGAATTAAGAGACCTGCAAAGGATAAGGAGTTGTATATCAGCTATCAATCGATATGCATCTGATGATAACCGACATGTGACGGATCGTTAATCAGTGTTTTGAGCCCTATGTTTTTACATAGGGCTCAAGTGCTCTTCAAATTTCACTCGATGCTATGGATTGTACTTTGGTGTGGGGAATATGTGGGGAGAACGAGAATAGTAAAATAGCTTAAATGCTCTCTAGTTACGCTGTATTGGGACTTAGTTTGGATTGTTTAAAATGTATGGCCGGGAGAGGGGGATTCGAACCCCCGGAGGTATAACCCTCACCGGTTTTCAAGACCGGCACATTCGACCACTCTGAC
>Ga0256840_1002523_pt1 | contig 15995 bp, 13 predicted proteins | sample 355202metaG_FD_185969 | JGI IMG/M metagenome (GOLD analysis project Ga0256840, IMG submission 185969) | Hydrothermal vent microbial communities from Mid Atlantic Ridge, Atlantic Ocean - 355-202 | ecosystem: Environmental > Aquatic > Marine > Hydrothermal vents | place: Atlantic Ocean: Mid... | reverse complement strand
ATAATTTTAGGCAGTGAAAAACTTTTGCAGGAAGAAAATATTTCCATAGAAGAGGTACAGGCAAAAGCAGATGCCATGCGTAATGATGCAAAAGGCATTATTTTTATGGCAATTGATGATAAATATTGCGCAATTATTGCTATAGAAGATCCTATAAAAGAGACTTCTGTTGAAGCAGTGCATACACTTGAAAAAGAAGGTATAACAGTTGTTATGCTCAGCGGAGACAATGAGTTTACTGCCAACGCAGTAGCTAAAAAACTCGGTATTTCAAAAGTCTATGCAAATGTTCTGCCTGACGGCAAAGCCGATGTTATCAAAGAACTCCAAAGCACCGGAGCACGTGTTGCAATGGCAGGTGACGGCATTAACGATGCCCCTGCACTCGCACAGGCTGATGTCGGTATTGCTATGGGAACAGGTACAGATGTGGCCATTGAAAGTGCGGGAGTTACTCTTATTAAAGGGGATTTGCTCGGTATTGTAAAAGTGCTGAGACTCTCCCGTGCCACAATGAAAAACATTAGACAAAATCTCTTTTTTGCTTTTGTCTATAACAGCGCCGGCGTTCCGATTGCCGCGGGTGTACTCTATCCGTTCTTTGGAATTGTACTCTCCCCTATCATCGCAGCAGCCGCAATGAGTTTCAGTTCTGTTTCTGTCATAGCAAACGCACTGCGTTTAAAAAATGTAAAACTGTAATCAGGAGGTATAATGAAAATTGTTTTACTGACGCTCAGCACTTTTGTACTCTTCATGAGTGCCTGCAACGATGAGAAAAAAGTTGCAAAATCTTCGGCACCGGGTATGAAATGCGGTGCTGGAAAATGTGGCAGTTCCATGAAATAGTTCTTAATCCAGAACTATTTTTTAATATTGCAATGAAGTTACATAAAAATTACATACATGTATAAACTTTTAGTTTGGTTACAGACAAAATTACGGAAAGAGAAAATAAGGAGAAAAAATCCGTCTGTAACCAAACAAAAAACTTATATACTTTAAAATAGTTCTTACAGCCTAATAAAAGACTGTATAAAACTAGCTTTAAAAAAAGATTCTTTAAAACTCAAGAGATGCAATTAAACGTAATATATGGTTATCAGCATCTCCATAAGAACCTACTATATTATTTGAACCTGGTACATATGTTTGATCTACATAAACATAAACAGCCTTCATGCTAATATCTTTATATTTTGTACTATAGATAAGATCGAACTCATTTAAATCCAAATCTTTGCCTAAAGCATTTGCTATATAACCCATAGAAGAAGGTCCCCCACTAAATGCATTAGGTTGAAGATATCCTGTGTTTGATCCCACTGTATAACTACCATATGAAGTTGCCAATGAACCTATACTACCCATCTTTAGACTAGCACCAATTTTAAATGCTGTCGTACCTGGCTGTGCTGCCACCATACCATCATTAAACACCGATGCTGTCGGAAGTTTTGTTTTCTTATAATTTGTTGCAAAATTTGCAACCGGTAAATTTCCTTCAGTAGTTTTTGATGCTGCTCCATAAATGGTTACTCCACCTATACCTGCTACTACTTTAACAGCTGTTGCGTACGTTGTTCCTGTCTTAGTCTGTCCATCACCAAATGTATCAGAGGCTATAGCATCTTTTAAGGCTCCAGTCGTGCCATTCCCCGCTCCAATTAGATTAAGCATTGGCTTTTTAAGAAACCCAAAAGTATCTGCCTTAATATCTGCTTGCAGCCAAAAAGCTTGAACAGAATCTGGTGCCAGATAGTACCATGCTTGAAGAGGTACATTTGAAATACTGTTGTTTTTAACACCTGCTACAAGCATTCCTGCTCGGCTGATATTTGTACCATTATAGTCATATTCCATAAAGCCATTAAATGTCTCTTCAACACCAAAAACCTGAGGAGCTTCTATAAAGTTATTAGTAGCTCCATTTCCTTTAGAAATCCACATCCCGATTAATTCTGTACCAGTAATATCTGTGTTTGTCACAGTCATAGCTTCAAAAGTATTTGAAACTGCATTCCATTTTTCAGTATAAACCATAGGCGTATTTAACTCCATACGTCCCATTTTAAATTTTGTATTTCCAGTTTTATAAATTCCATACATTTCACTAAACCAAAATGGAATTTTTTCAGAACCAGAGTCAGTTATAGCACCATTAAAATCAGGAGTAATGACGGCTTCACTGCCTGCTAAATATGAATTTGTCCCCATAGATGATGCACCCTGAACTGCTGCACCATAAGAAAAATGACCATTAACTTCTCCCGTTACTTTTAAGTGAGCACTTACACTCATCCATTCATTCATTTCTGCATTATTTGATGCTTGTCTTGTAAACCAACCTGCTTCACCATCTACTCCACCATGATTTAATGTTTGGTACCAAAGTTTAATACCACCTGAAGCTTTCATTTTATGCTCAGCTATTTTAAACTTTTTAGTTGGCTGACTAAGAGGTATACTATATATATCACTTGGATTATCTGAAGCAACCTCTGCCTCTATTGCATATACACTACTTGATAGCATTAACATTGCTATTGTACTCATTTGTATTCTTATACTTTTCATTTTTATTTTTCCTTTATATTTAATTATTTCTAGGTTATTCCTATACCATTAGGTTTTAAACATTTGTTGTTGCTTGTAAATTTTTCCCCTCTAGTTTTCCTTTTCCTCCCCCTTTTTTTAATATTGAATAATTTCTTTTGTATATTCATTCAATGTAACAGTTACAACATGCTCTTTAACCAATTTTTTTGCTTTTCTTTTCCCTCCATAAAACTTTTTCATTTCCAGCTTATAACGCTTAAAGTATTCATGAAATTTATCTGCTCCCAAAACAGCAGATGCCCATAAAGTATCATCTTCTGCTACTTCAATAATAATAGAAGCCAAAGGTTGTTCAGCAGGTCCGGCAACTTTTTCACATCCCTTTAAAGGATTAAAAGCAGAAAGGTGCGATGAACAAATTATTAAACCACCTTTTTGTTCACACGCCATAGTTGTTTTACCCCTTTGTAAATACTGTAAAAAACTATCCTCCGGCGTTGGATGTGCTAATTGATGAGAACAAATTGCAGAATATGCAACTATACTTCGTTGAGTGCCTACTCCTCCCTTCCATATATATTCTTCTCCATCTTCTGAAAAGAGTTTTACCTTTTGATGTGTTACAACACCTAAATCTAAAAGAATTGCAGGTGTTCCGACAAAAGGATAATTAAATACATAATTTACTTCTTTTTTCAAACTAGATGCTTTTAATGCCTCCCCATCAGCATTAATAAGTTGTACTTTTTCATATACTTCAAAAAGCCGACCATCATCAGCATACAACGAGCCTGTAATTGTTGATGGTAAAACAGCCATTGTAATACCACCGATACCTGTTATTTTTAAAAAATTTCTTCTATCCATGACTAGACTTTATCATTTATGAAAAAAGATCAGCTGTAATCCCTGAGTACCAATCACGAAGAGCTTTTGCTGTACCTGTTGAACGGAATTTTCCAGATGCAGCTCTTGGAACATGCCCTTTTCCTTTAATAGTTTTCCCCGTCCATGAAAAATCATGTGTAACCATAATGCCCTCCTCTGGATTATCTCCAACCATGGAGTAACAAACATTTCCGGCATGTATAACTTTCGTTTTTACCGGAAGAGAATATGATTTACCAGCTAATCGTGCTAAAATTTCACTTGCACACTGTTTTCCAGCCCACACAGCTGTTTGTCCACTTGGCGGTATGGCATGTCCAACAACATCACCTACTGCATATACATCTTTATCTGTAATCGTTTGAAAAGAACAACCATTCATTAAAACTTTATGAAAAGAATCTGATGTAGTTTTTAGTTGAGCCATTGCTATTACAGGATTTGATTTATTATTTGGCATAAGATTAAGTACTTCATACTTTATGCTTTTTTTAATTATTTTCTTTGTTTCAAAATCATCTTCAATATGTTGTGTGTACGAAATAATTTTATTCTTAGGATCCACATCATCAACTTTCGCATTTGGGATATATACAATTCTATCTTTATATAAGTCTCTAAAAGACTCCATAAATGCACCATATTTCGCAAACTTTTCTTTAGGATTAAGAATAATAACTTTCCCTTGAATGTCTTCCTTTTCCATATATGCTGCTATCATACATGCTCTTTCAAATGGGGCAGGAGGACAACGGAATTTACCATTTGGCACAGTAATTACAACATCTCCATCATCCATATTTGAAAGCATTCTCTCTAGTGCTACATGTTCTGAACCTGGAATTAAAGCAGCAGGTGCAGTTCTTTGTATCTCAGCTATTTTTTCTTTTGACCATGTCGGAAATTGACTTTCATAGTTATATGCAATACCAGGCGAAAGCACAAGAATTTCATATCCAATAATGCCTTTGGCTGTAGTTATGGTTTTATTTACACGGTCTATCCCAATAACTTCTGATTTACACATTTTATAACCATATTTTTCTACTGGTTGTGCATAATCAAACACAAATGTTCCCAAGTTCATGCCATCTAGTTTTCCCAGATACGTATTTGATACAGGACAAGACATAAAAGTATCTCTTTTCTCTATTACTAAAACATCTAAATTTTTATTTTTTTTCTTTAAGTTGTTAGCAACAGTTAAACCTCCAAAGCCACCACCTATAATCACTACAGTATGTTTTCCCAGCTTTTTATCACTACTTTGTATCTTAGATGGAGAAGCTTCAGCCTTGCTACAACCGCTTGTACCCCCTGTAATTGCTACTGATACAACACTGACAGCACCCATCTTCATTACATCTCTACGTGTAAAATTCATTTGCCTACTCCTACTTAAATTTTAAAAATCAAATGATAATGATTTCTATTACGAGTAGCATAGTAGGGTTTGAAATATAAATTAAAACTTTATTATAAAAATTAATTATTTTATTTTTATACTTTAAAAGATGTGATAATAACATTTTGTTATATTTATATATGTTATATGTATCACATTAATTTGATAAAATTAATTTTTCCCAATTACAGGGATACAAAATGTAAAATATTTTAAATAATCATAACTATATGTTATATCTTAGATTTTTCTTATGGTGGGAAGATTCGTAACAGTTTCTAGATATAAAAGTTCAAAGAAACATATACTTAAACACAATACATAGAGTAAGATAAACTATTTTACTCATAATTTATCTTCATATGTTAGGCATTTATAAAGGATAGAAAAGAAATTTGAGTCAAAGCTGTGGAAATATTAAATGAAGAGAAAAAGACAACTTAGTGGCAATACAGTCCTGCTGTAAAGACAGTCTTTACTCAAGAACTATTTTCTCCTTAAAAGAGACTATATGCGCATTCAGATGCAGTTTTTTATTTAACATTTTTTTAAAAGCTTTTTGACTTTTGAGTTCTCCATGTACCAAAAATACTTTTTTCAAATCCTGCATACTCTTGATCCATTCCAATATTCCATCTCTGTCGGCATGTGCGGAAAATCCGTTAATTGTGTGAATAGATGCCTTGACAACAATATCTTCTCCCAAAATATTTATCCATTTCGCACCCTCGACTATTTCTCGTCCCAAAGTTCCCTCAGCCTGAAATCCTACAAAAATTACGGCATTTCGTTTGTCCCAAATTCTGTGTTTAAAATGGTGTGTAATACGTCCGCCGTTACACATTCCGGCTCCTGCAATGATAATAGCGCGGCTCTTTATATCATTGATGCTTTTTGAAGCTTCCGGCGTCTCTGTACATGTAAGGAGATCAAACTTAAAAACGCTCCCATTATTTTGAAAGTTCTGCTGACATTTTTGCGTTAACTCTTGAACATAATTTTGATAGACAGCTGTCGCACGGGTTGCCATAGGCGAATCTAAAAAAACTTTACATTTAGGCAACTCTCCGTTTTCATACATATCTCGTAAAATACAAAGGAGTTCTTGTGTTCTTTCCAAAGCAAAAGAGGGGATAAGTACATTTCCATGGTTATTCAAAGTTTTTACAAGAACATCTTTAAACTCTTTGATTGTTCCGTCAATCGAGCGATGATCCCTGTCCCCATAGGTTGTTTCGACATAGAGGGTCTGTGTTTTGTCGCACTTGCTTAAATTTGGCATCACAAGACCGTTATCATTCCCGATGTCGCCTGAAAACACGATAGTATGCGAATCATTCTTGTCCATATAAGAGAGTTCTATAAATGCGGAACCTAAAATATGTCCGGCATTGCGGTAGACAAAACTGACACCTTCGCATAAGTCATAATATTTGTCATATTCAGGGTTCACCCACTCTATGCTTTGAAATGTTTTTTCCACATCCAAAGGCTGATAGAGTGGTTTTGAGAGTTTTTTTTCTCTTCCTTTACGTAGTGCTTTTCTATACTTTGTTTGAAAATCTTCACTCATTATTTTCACACTGTCCATCAAAATAATCTCTGCCAGATCCATTGTAGCGGCAGTCGCATAAATTTTCCCCTTAAAACCTTCTTTCACTAGTTTGGGAATCCGTCCGATATGATCAAGATGCGCATGTGTCACTAAAAGATAATCTATACTCGAGGGGTCAAAATAAAAAGCCTCTTCATTTTTCTCTTCATCTTCTCCCTGAAACATCCCGCAGTCTATCATAATCTTCACGCCACCAATTTTCAGCACATGACAGGAGCCTGTCACCTCTTTTGTTGCACCATATGATCTTACTGTTGCCATCATCAATCCTTTATAGAGAGTTTATTTATAAAGAGTTTACATGTAAAGATTATACGCCGATATTTCTTAAAAAAGGTACTACTCTTCTTTTCTTGGTACAAATTCCAAAACACTGGCATTGATACAAAACCGTTTGCGTCCATCAGGCAAAGGAAAAACATGCCCTAAGTGAATCCCGCTTTTTTTCGCGATGATTTCAATGCGTTTCATACCAAAACTGTTGTCCTCTTTTTGTACCGTCGCCCCGTCAACCGCTTTGTAAAAACTGAGCCATCCTGTTCCTGAGTTAAATCTGTCTCGTGTGTCAAACAAAACTTCACCACTCAACTTGTCTACAAAAACACCATCTGGCGTATGTTTAAATATATCATACTGTTTACAAAAACGGTTGTCGGTTCCCTGATTGAATGCCACCTTGTAACTCTCTGAGTCTTTTCCTAGTTTAAAGTCTCCCAGGGCCTTGTAAAACTCTTTTTTATTCATAAATCCGACATGAGCAGCTTTTTCTTTGCCATTTTCTATAAAAAGTACAGTAGGTGTTGCGTAGAGTTTTGTTTTTATGTCAAAGCCTTTGAGACTGCTGGCCAAAACCGTACGCATAGGTATATTGCCTTTGTATTTTTGTGCCACTTCTTTATCAAACTTTTCACAATAGGGGCAAAAGTTTGGGCTTTTAATCACCAAAATCTCTTTGCCTCCAAGCGGCATTACAGCTTTGTGCTTTGTTTTTTCTTTTTCAAATTTTACACCTGTTGCATGGTTCGGACAATATCCGTTGGGATTTTTTTCTAAATAATCTTGATGATAGGCTTCTGCCGTATAAAAATGCTGCAGCGGTTTTATCTCTGTAACTATCTTGCCGTAACCATGTTGCGTAAGCAGTTTTTGATACTCTTTTTTTGTTTCATACGCAATCTGTTTTTGTCTTGGTGTTGTATAAAAAATAGCACTTCGGTAATTGTTACCAATGTCATTTCCCTGACCATTTGCCTGTGTCGGGTCATGCAGTTCCCAAAAAGATTTGATGAGCGTTTTTGCATCTGTTTTACTGTTATCATAAACTACTTTTACAGACTCGGTATAGTTCACAATTTTTCTACCGTCTTTTGTGTAACGGTTTTTCAACACCTTTTTATAGGTAGGAGCGGCATAATTGCCTCCGGCATAACCGGACTCCGCATCTATCACACCTTTCATATGTTCAAAATGCTTCTCAACACCCCAAAAACATCCTGCTGCAAATACTATGGAAACTATCATATTTTATCCTTGTAATTCTTTTTTAATAACATCCGCCACACGAAAAGAGTTTGCATAAATACTCCATGTATAAGGAACACTCCCACCTGTCGGCATAAAAGAGGCATCTGCAACATACAGATTTTGTAAATCATGTGCCTTGCAGTTTTTGTCAAGTACCGATGTTTTTGCATCATTGCCAAATCGACATCCTCCTGCTACAAGGTTTGGAGGCGGTGCAGAAGAGATAGAGTAGCTAATCTCTTCACATCCGAGTTTTTCTAAAACTTTAACGGCCTTTTGTGCCAAATGCTCGCCCACTGCTAAATCATGTGGATGTCCATAGAGGTTTATAACTCCCACAGGCACACCGTATTTGTCTTTGACCTTCTCATCAACACCTACAAAACATTTATCTGTAGGCAACCAGTCATTAAAAACTTCAAAGGTAAGCACTCTTGAAGTTGTCAGTCGTTTGTGCAGTTTTTCTTTGAGCTTTTCACCCCAGAGAAGGTTCCCGTTTTCATCATACACTTCACGCATCACACGCGAAATAATATTTTGATGCTCGAACAAAAAGTCTATTGTGCCGCCTTTGTATTGCTTTGTTTCTTTTTCATACGCATACCAGTCCTGTAAAGAGCGATTAAAAAATACACCGACCTCCATCAGCTCTTTTTGCTGCTGTGGTGTCAGTTTTTCAAAAACAAACCGTCCACTGCCGCTGCCACCAGCTGAAAATATCAGGTTTTTCCCGACTTCACCGCTGGAATTTGCCAAACCGTTTGGAAAATATCTGTTTTTAGAATTGAGCAACAGTCGTGAAGTCTCAATCGCCTGTGCCGCTACAACGAATATTTTCGCCTGTACAGAGTGTCTGATACCTTTTTTTGTATAGTAATATGCCCGTGTTACTTTTTTGTCATCACTTTCCAGTCTGTAGACAAAGGCATCTGTAATGATTTTTGCAGAACATTTTTGAAGCAGTGCAGCACGCCCGCTCCCTTTTGCCCCACTTGCACAGCCGTAACTCCCACAAAAGTTAGAGTAGTAACAACCGTTACGCCCGAGGGCATTTTGTGACAAAATTGCGCGAGGTGTCGGAATCGCTTCATATCCCAACGCTTTACATGTACGGTCAAACCATTGTACTGCACCGTTTGTTTGCAGCTCCGGATAGGGCAAATCTTCACTTGAGCGTGGTTCAAGATGCTTATGCTTGACAATCTTGCCGCTCACACCCACAACTTTTTCGACCTTGTCATAGTACGGCTCAAGCTCTTCATAGCTGATCGGCCAGTCAACGACATTTGCTCCTTTGATTACACCATAGACACTTTTGAGTTTAAAATCATTGGGTTTGAGCCTGTGAAAGTAGCCGCTCATCAGATTTGATGAACCGCCGACCATAGAGCCGTTCCAAAAACTCCAGCCGGATTCTTCACCGTCATAACGCGTAAATGTCCCGTCTGCTTGATACTCATTTATAATGTGTTTTTGCTCACTCAAAGGCGGTGTAAACATATCACGCCGCGTAACACCGATTTCATCTTTGGTAAAATCATCTTCTGTGTAATTTGCACCTTTTTCCAAAACCACAACATCAAATCCTGCATTTGCAAGTTCATAGGCTATGGGTGAGCCACCTGCTCCACTGCCGATTATACATACATCAACCATTACTCTTATCCATTACATGTAAGCTTTTTGCGGTCTGGGTTGTCCGCCTTGAAAATTGAGCCATTGCCATCCTGCTTCTTTGTTGTTTCCGCCATATACAGGGTCACCAAGCATCGCTTCAAACATATAGTTCATCACATCATACACAAAACTCTCTCCCCATTCTGTCTTGCTTACATGTAAAAGAAGAGCCTCTCTTTGTGCCAAAGAAAGCTTTGTATACTCTTTTTTATACTGACTTAGAGCCTCTTCATTCAGCCATTTTACACCGTTTTTTAAAAAAGTTTTATCTGCCTCACTAATGCGGGAATGATGAAAAACTCTTTGCATATACAAAGCTGTGTCAATGCCCAGTTCTTGAGCATAAGGAAACAGGTCATGATGCAAAATAGCAAATGTTTTTATGGGAGTTGTTACCCCAAACAAAGAGCATCCGTCCATTAAAAAAACAGCACTTGAGAGAAAGCCTGCTTTTAAGAAGTTTCTACGAGAAAAGGTCATCAAAAAAATCTGTGTCTCCTTTGCTTGAGTTATTACAACTATTATACTGAAAATTTGTGCAACAATTGTGCAATAATTACTTGTTTTTTAATCTAGCACAGCTTCTTTAAAATAATGTGCAACATTCATATAGGTTTTGCCGGTGGTATCTCTAAAAATGAGATGTTCCTGACCTAACTTAGATATGTGATTTAAGCCCATTATCGCAAGAAGATTTCTTATACCCGAAAGTAATTGCCCATGGTATGAGGCAATATTATTTGCTTTTTTCTCTATCAGAAATGATGCTCTTTTTTGTTTGTCCTGTGTTGCCAAACCAACCGGGCACGCACGACCGTGTGCACCGGAGCATTCACGAGCACGTATACATCCTGCACTCATCATAAATGCTCTTGCTATAGCGACATAATCAGCACCTAATCCAAAAAGAACAATAGCATCATCTGGGGTCAGCACCTTCTCACTCGCAATGAGTTTGAGTTTTTCACGTACGCCTACTCTTTTTAATCCACTGTCTGCAATATAGAGGGCTTTTGTTATTGTCATTCCAACACTCATCATCATCTCCAGCGGCGCAGCACCGCTTCCCCCGTCACCACCATCAATAGTTATAAAATCAGGATAAGCATTTGAATCTGCATCTATACGTTTTTTAACAAGAGTTGCATACTCATCAAAACTCTCTTGCGAAGAGATGACAATTTTTACCCCAACTGGTTTTTGGGACAACTCTTTGAGTCTGCCTATAAAATCAAAAAGTTCTTCTATACTGTGGGCAAAAGGAAACTGATTTGGAGAAAACAGATCTTTATTCGGCTCAACTCCGCGATAATAGGCTATCTCTTCACTTACCTTAGAGGCAAGTAGTTTGCCGCCCGTCTGCTTTGCGCCCTGTGCCATTTTTATCTCTGTCATTTTACAAAAACGCATCGTTTTTTGGTAGCGTTCTTCACAAAACTGTCCTTCTGTGTCACGCACGCCATACAAACCACTTCCCATTTGAAAAATAATATCCGGCATATCATCAGGTACATTTTTTGGAAAAGTCGCCATAGGAGCATCCCAGTTCACCCGGTAAAAGACTAATTCGGTTTTATCAAAAAGATAACTGTCAGGAGCTGTAGTTGTCACAACCATATGTTTATACACACTTTGTGCAGTAGCAGCATTGGTGAAAAACTTTACAAGCTTATAGATATTTTTTGCAAAAAACGTTCCCTCTTGCACTTGAAAAAATTTGCACTCCCGTGTATATTTATGGGTATACAAAAAGTTAGAGGTGAGGCTTCCCTCTCCTGTATTTATAGGAAATTTTCCAAGATATGCCCCTTTTGTAAAGGCTCGTGTACCCTCGGGAGAAATAGCACCGTCACTCATAGCACTTCGCCCAAGAATAGATTTTGTTGTAAAAGGCTTGGGAGAATTTTCTCCAAAAGTGACAGAAAAATCATCACTCACATCTTGCGTATTGAGTACACAGTTGGCATTTTTTATACCGAGTCTTGCACTTTGCTGTGGTTGACCGGGGGAAAAAGAGGCATAGGCTGATTTACGTTCAGCTGCATCATACACCCATTTTACTTTATCAAATGATTCATAAAATTTTTCATCACCAAAATACTGACGCATCGGATCACGAAGTGCATAAAACACATAACGCATCCGTCCGATTAACGGATAGTTGATAAGCAGTTGATTTTCTCTTTGAATGTACCTGTCATATATAAAGACAACAACAGATGCAACTACAAAAAGAATAAAAGATGATTTGAGTAAAAACATCAATATCGGAAAATTTATCTCTCCAATTTCATGTGTAAACTTAAGTAGTGAGTCCATTTTTTAATTTTTTTCTCCAAAAATAAGTCTGTCTAGTGAAAATTTTCCTGCACCGTGAGACAGAAATATCAATAAAAATGCCATATAATAAAGAGGGATCTCAAAACCATTGTCTCCTGCAGAAAAACCGTTATGCAGATGTACTGTCACTATGGCAACTATCATTATTATAATCATAGGGATAGAGATGATTCTGACAAAAAGTCCTAAAGTCAGTAAAACAACACCTGTTATTTCTGTACCTGCAGCCATATAAGCATTCAGTGTCGGAAAAGGGATACCCATAGACCCAAACCATTCGGCAACCGATTTCATATCTTGCCACTTCATCATAGCAGGTTCATAAAAGCCATATGCCACCAACAACCTTGCAAAGAGTAAGCTAAATGATTGTAAATACTCACCTAAACGTGAAAATTCAAGATATATTTTTTTGATACCCATAATAAACTCCTTAAGTTCTATTAAGTTATTATATCTCTAGTTTGTGTAGTAAGTGTGTACTGCATCATATAATTGATTATTCTTGTCAGGCACTTAAGTCAAGAAAAAAGTAGTAAAGAGAAATGATTTTTATAGAGGATAGAATAAGGTTAAGACAGCAACAGAGAAAAGTCTCTGTTACATGTAAAGAGGATTAGTTGCTTCCGCACTTTCCTTTACCGCACTTCATAGCCTTCTTTTTCTTCATTTCTTTCATTTTCGCACCACACTTCATGTCGCCTTTTTTCATCTCTTTCATTTTCGCACCACATTTCATGCCGTCTTTTTTCATTGGTTTTTCCATTGAAGAACCACATTTACCTGCACCACACTTCATGTCACCAGCACTTAGTGATACTGCACCCATTCCTGTAAATAAAGCTGCTCCTAAAAGTAGCGCCGTAAGATTTAACTTTTTCATTCTCTTATCCTTTAATTTAAGTTAGAACAATTGTAACATAAAATAAGTTTTCTTTATGTGACAACTGTTACATTACAAAAATTATACATTTTAAGTGTGTAGTATTTGTGTAATATCATCTTTAGTGTATAATTTTACTTAAGTAAGAGACCATAAACATACAAAAGGCATTATTTTTGATTTCAGACAACACAACACTTAAAGAAGAGTTCAAAATATTTTATAAAGAACATCCAAGCAAAAACTTTGAAGATTTGGTAGAAAAATTTGCCATCTTCGGCGGTGTGGGCTGGGGTGATATAGATACATCCAAACCCGCATATGAACTTATAGAAAAATTAATACTCAATGACTACCATTATATCCGCAATGATGTCAGTGACCTTACTGGTGGCGCACCGCTGTACCATGCACTGCTGAGTGCCATTGCCATGGGTGATGGCAAAACACATGCAAGCTACAAGCGTGCAAAACTTGAAAAAGAGGTCGCAGACAAAGCGGTTATAGAGCTTGTAGAGAGAGGCATCATCCGAGTTGAGAAACCGAAAAAAGAGTTTACCTCATGGAGTGATGATGAAAAAATTGATAACAAACTCTACTTTACAACACCTTTTTTACGATTTTGGTTTGCTTTTGTCTCTCCGCTTTTTAAAGGCATTCGCGACGGTGACTACTCTGAGGTAAAAAAACGCTGGCAAAACAGAGAGGCAGAGTTTAGCAACCTCATCTTTACACAACTCTCCCATGAACTGCTCAAAGAAAACTTTGCAAAAGAAGACCCAATAGTAGAGATCTCAAGCTACTGGGACAAGAATGCAGAATTTGACATCTTTGCCAAAACTGACTCTGGAAAAACAATCCTCGGCAGTACAAAATATACAAATGCCAAAATCAAAAAAAGTGAACTGACACGCCTGCAAGAGCTTGCTAAAAAAGCAAATATTGATGCAGATATATTTGTCATTGGCTCAAAGAAAGGTTTTTCCAGTGAACTCAAAGCCTTAAAAGGCAAAAACCTGCGCCTTTTTACAATTAAAAATTTTGCAAAACTGGTAGAGTAATCATGGCAAAAAAGATTTTACTGCTTCACGGCTGGGGCGGAAGTGATTTTCCTCACTGGCAAAGCTGGCTTGCCGGTGAGATTGCCAAAGATTACGGTTGCGTCAATTTTTTGAAGTTCTCAAATTTTAATACGCCAAAACTGGATGTCTGGATGCAAGAACTCCTTGTAGCTCTTGAAGATTTCAAACCTGACATCGTTATCTGTCACTCGTTGGCAAATACCCTCTGGTTTCACGCCTGCAACACCCAAAAAATACCACAAATAAAGAAGCTCTACCTTGTTGCTCCACCGAGCCTTACATGTAAAGTAAAAGAGTTAGCGGAATTTTTTCCCCTAGATGTTCCCCAAAGACTTTATGCACAAGAGACACTGCTCATCACCTCAACAAATGACCCTTATATGTCTACAGATGAAGCACAAAACCTCCAAGAGCGGTTACATGTAAAGATGAAAGTTTTAGAAAATGCTGGACATATCAATGCCCAGAGTGGTTATGGAGAGTGGAACTGGATGTGGCAAGAGGTTATTTCATGATCCAGCTCATAAATATTGCAAAATCTTTTACAACACAAGAGCTGTTTAGCAACCTAAACCTCAAACTCAACTCAAGCAACCGTCTTGGACTTGTCGGACGCAACGGAAGCGGAAAATCTACGCTTTTTAAAATAATCACAGGCGAAGAGCATCCAGATGAAGGCGAAGTTAGCATCCCTAAAAACTACCGTATCGGCACACTTAAACAGCATCTGAGTTTTAGTGCAAAAACACTCAAAGAAGAGGCTGCTCTAGCTCTAAGCCAAGAGATGCAGTATGATACCTACAGAGTTGAAAAAATCCTCTTTGGACTTGGCTTTAGTGCAGAGGATTTAAACAAAGACCCACTCTCCTTTTCAGGTGGCTACCAGATACGCATCAATCTTGCAAAGCTTTTGGTCACAGAACCAAATCTTCTACTCCTTGATGAACCAACCAACTATCTTGACATCGTCTCCCTGCGTTGGCTACAGAGATTTTTAAGAAGTTTTGACGGTGAAGTCATACTCATCACTCACGACAGAAACTTTATGGATGGTGTTTGCACGCACACAGCGGGGATAGTACGAAAAAATATCAAAATGGTCGAGGGCGATACACACAAGTTTTATGCCCAACTCCAAGCAGATGATGCACTCCACCAAAAACAAAAACTTTCCCAAGACAAAAAGGTAAAAGAGCTTGAAGAGTTCATAGCCAAGAATAAAGCCCGTGCCTCTACGGCTTCGCTTGCACAGTCCAAGGTAAAACAGCTCCAAAAAATGGATAGACTTGAAGATTTAAACACAGATGCTTCACTGAGCTTTAACTTTAACTACAAAGATACCCCTGCAAAAGTCCTGCTTGATGTCAAAAATCTAAGTTTTGGCTACAATCCTGATGCCCCGCTTTTTCAAAACATTTCATTTACACTGGCAAAAGGCGAAACACTCGGCATCATCGGAAAGAACGGAAAAGGAAAATCAACCCTTTTAAACACCCTTGCAGGTGAACTCCAACCAAACCAAGGCGAAATAAATTTTAATGCCTCCACAGAATTTGCCCATTTCGGGCAAACAAATATAGCGCATCTCAGTCCCGACAACACCATTATGGATGAGATTTACAATGCAAATGCCAAACTCAGTGAAGCAAATGTAAGAAGTATTTGTGGGGCGATGATGTTTAGCGGAGAAAGAGCTGAGAAAAAAATCTCTTTACTTTCTGGTGGAGAAAAAAGCCGTGTCATGCTTGGACAGATTATAGCCAAAGATGTCAATCTCCTACTTTTGGATGAACCGACAAATCACCTTGATATGCAAAGTATCGAAGCGCTTACAAATGCCATAAACAACTTCAAAGGCTCAAGTATTATCGTTACCCACTCCGAAGAGTTGTTGCGTCGGGTATGTGACCGGCTTATCATTTTTGCCAAAGAGGGTGCAGAGTATTTTGACGGAAGCTATGATGATTTTTTACAAAAAATAGGCTGGGATGAGGAAGAAGAGACACAAAAAGAGAAAAAAGC
>Ga0256840_1002522_pt1 | contig 16001 bp, 15 predicted proteins | sample 355202metaG_FD_185969 | JGI IMG/M metagenome (GOLD analysis project Ga0256840, IMG submission 185969) | Hydrothermal vent microbial communities from Mid Atlantic Ridge, Atlantic Ocean - 355-202 | ecosystem: Environmental > Aquatic > Marine > Hydrothermal vents | place: Atlantic Ocean: Mid... | reverse complement strand
TACATCGATGTCAAGAACAAGAGAATAAGAAGCATCATCATCAGAGTAGAAAATACGAGGCTCACGAGCTAAGTTTTTATCTGCTAAAAACTCTGCTGTTACATCATCATAAGCAACTATTCCACTCTTTGCACCCGCTTCGATAGCCATGTTACACATAGAAAATCTATCGTCCATGTTTAAGTGCTGTATCGTAGAACCGGTAAACTCTAAAGTTTGATATAGAGCACCATCAACACCGATACGACGGATAATTTCTAAGATGATATCTTTACCCGTTGTGTGGTGTCCTGGTTTTCCACTCAAATTTACTTTGATAGACTCAGGAACTTTAAACCAGTTCCCTCCAGTAATCATAGCAAACGCGAGGTCAGTTGAACCCATACCCGTTGAAAATGCACCTAAAGCACCGTGTGTACAAGTGTGGCTGTCTGCACCGATGATAACATCACCTGGAACAACAAGACCTTTCTCAGGTAAAAGGGCATGCTCGATTCCCATATCTTTTTCATCAAAAAAGTTTTTTAACTTGTGCTCTTTAGCAAATACACGAGATATCTTTGCTTGATTCGCTGAAGCGATATCTTTTGCAGGGATAAAGTGATCAAGAACTATAGAAAACCCGTCTGGATTAGCAAGTTTTTTTGCACCGCTAAGGTTAAACGCAGAGATAGAAATAGGAGTAGTGATATCGTTTCCGATAACCATATCAATGTCACAGCGGATGATTTCACCCGCATAAACTTCACGACCAACATGTTGTGAGAATATTTTTTCTGTAATAGTTTGAGCCATAAAATGAACCTCTTATATAGTATATTAATTGTGCGATTATAACGTAAGAGGTTTAAAGTGAGTTTGTATCTTTAATCCATTTTATACTTTAAAGCTTTTTTTGTAAACTCAGTGGAACAGAAAAACATTGTAACAAAAATAGGATTGAGTTTTACATCATCATCAGAGACAGCATCAAATACTTTAAAATTAAAACCAGCTCCATCATTTGGATTTTGAGGAGCTACTACAAACTCTAAAGGAGTAAGTGTCCTAACCATATTAAGAATATTTTTTCTTTTTTTAATGTTTGGTTCGCTTAAAATGTTAAAGTCTGGATTCTCAGAACTGCGATGGTTGTCTAAGATATTTCGGATGAGGTCTACCTTATCTTGATAAACAACCTTATTCCACTTGATAATAGTATGGTTTGATGCAACTTGAGAGTTTCTTTCACTGAGACCACTTGGTTTTTTCGCTTTGATAGCTTCCATAAGTTCTAAAAGAAAGTTAGCACCACCAACACTATCAGCTGCTTTAGTCATAAAAAGGTGGATAAGAGCTTTTGTTTCATCAGATTGTTTGTTAAAATTACACATATTTATTAGTTCCTTTTATTGTAGAAATACAATTATATCATCTTTGGACTTCTGTTTTAATTCTTAAAGTAAACTAACTATCAGTTTGTCTTAAGCAAATCATAATCACAAAGCTATTATCATGTCAAAACGAAAGAGGACAAAAATTGTCTTATTTAAAAAGAGTGATAATCATTCTTAATATGAAGAGGTAAAATATGAAAGTTTATTTAGATAATAATGCTACTACGATGTGTGATCCTAAAGTAGTAAAAGCAATGGAACCATTTTTTAGTGAGATTTACGGTAACCCTAACTCACTACATAAGTATGGTACTGCACCACACCCAGCTATCACTAAAGCGATAGATCAAGTTTATACTGCTATAAACGCAGCCGATGCTGATGATGTTATCTTTACATCATGTGCTACTGAGTCAAACAACTGGGTACTTCAATCTGTATGGGTTGATCATGTGCTTAATGGTGACAAAAACCATATCGTTACAACAGAGGTAGAGCATCCTTCTATCCTTTCTACTTGTAAGTTTTTAGAAGATCAGGGCGTTAAAGTAACTTACCTTCCTGTAAATGAGCAAGGTGTTGTTGAAGCACATACTGTTAAAAGTTTCATTACTGATAAGACAGCACTTGTTTCTATCATGTGGGCTTCAAACGAGACTGGTATGATAAACCCAATTGATGAAATTGGTCAGATTTGTAAAGAAAAAGGTGTTCTTTTTCACTCAGATGCTGTTCAAGCTGTTGGTAAGATACCAGTAGATCTTCAAGCAACTCATGTAGATTTTATCTCATTTTCTGCACACAAGTTTCACGGACCAAAAGGTGTAGGAGCTCTTTACATTAAGAACTCTCAAGCACTTTCTCCGATGTTACATGGTGGAGAGCATATGGGTGGACGTCGTTCTGGTACTTTAAATGTTCCTTTTATAGTAGGAATGGGTGAAGCGATGGAACTTGCAACTAAAGACATCCAAGCAACAATGTCAAAGATAAGAGCTAAACGCGACCGTTTAGAAGATGCACTTGTTGAGTTACATGATACATTTGTTGTAGGTGATAGACAAAATCGTACACCAAATACTATCCTTATCTCTATCAAGGGTGTTGAGGGTGAAGGTATGCTTTGGGACCTTAACAATGGTCAAATCGGAGCATCAACTGGTTCTGCATGTGCATCAGCTGACCTAGAAGCTAACACAGTTATGCTTGCAATCGGTGCTGATAATGAGCTTGCTCACACAGGAATTAGACTGAGTCTTTCAAGGTTTACTACTGATGAAGAGATTGAATATACTATTAACCACTTTAAAGAAGCAGTGGCTCGTTTACGTATGATTTCATCATCATTTGCGAAACAAGCACCAACTAAAGGCGGAGAAGTTCAAGAGTGTGAACTTCATCACCACTAGATAAAACATTAAATAAATAATAAATTAATAAAAGGAAAATATTATGGCAAAAGCAGACGTATTAGGCGAGTCTTTATGGGACGCTTACTCAAATAAAGTTACGACATTAATGAACAACCCTCAACACCAAGGAGAAATCTTTGACGCAGAGGCTGAAGAACATGGTAACAAACTTATTGTTGCTGATTTTGGTGCAGAGTCTTGTGGAGATGCAGTTCGTCTTTACTGGGAAATTGACCCTAAAAATGACAAAATTGTAAACTCTAAGTTTAAATCTTTTGGTTGTGGTACAGCTATCGCATCTTCTGATGTAATGACTGAGCTTTGTATCGGTAAAACAGTACAAGAAGCTGTTAAAATTACAAACATTGACGTTGAGCTTGCTCTTCGTGATGATCCTGAAACACCAGCAGTTCCACCTCAAAAAATGCACTGTTCAGTTATGGCTTATGATGTTATCAAAAAAGCTGCTGGACTTTACATGGGTGTTGATGCTGAGAGTTTTGAAGAAGAAATAATCGTATGTGAATGTGCTCGTGTTTCACTCGGTACACTTCAAGAAGTTATCAAGTTAAATGACCTTAAAACTGTAGAAGAGATTACAGACTATACTAAAGCTGGTGGTTTTTGTAAGTCTTGTATCAAACCAGGTGGCCACGAAGCTCGTGAGTGGTACTTAGTAGACATCTTAGCGGACACTCGTAAAGAGATGGACACAGAGAAGATGAAAGCTGCTGCTGATGCTATGGCTGCTGGTGGTGGTAACTTTGAAGAGATGACTTTAGTACAACAGATCAAAGCTGTTGATGCAGTTATCGATGATAGTGTTCGTCAGTTCCTTATTATGGATGGTGGTGATGTTGAGATTATCGACATTAAGAAAAATGAGAGAACTATCGACATTTATATCAGATACCTTGGTGCATGTGGATCTTGTGAGTCAAGCTCAACAGGTACACTTTATGCTATCGAGTCAACTCTTCAAGAGAAATTATCTGACAAGATAAAAGTTTTACCTATTTAATTCTCCACTCTATTCATCTCTTTTATATAAAGAGGTGAATACTCCCTCTTTAATTCCCCTCTAATACCAAATCGAAGTACAAATTAAGTTCTTATACAGTATCCTTTAATCTAATTTAAATAAGGAAATGTTATGGGATTTTTTTCTAACTCTAATGAATATAAACTAAAGATAGAGGCACTTGAACTTGAAAATGCTGAATTGAAAATTGCACTAGAAACTATGCAATCTAAAGTAAGTGAGCTTGAGAACCAAGCTCCTATGTCTCTTAGTGATGAAGATATATCCAAACAAGAGCTGGTAAAGATACTTTTAAAGTCATATAAAAGTGGTGTAGGACTTACTCAAGAAATTATGGATTCAACAGTGAGTAATCTTGCTGAAGCAATGGAAATAAATGCTAAGACAAATAAACATATAGAAGTAATCCAAACACAGGGTCAAGAGATAAATGATGCAGTGGATACTATCTCACAAGAAGCTGCTAATCTAGACAATGGTGCGGGTGCACTAAATGAGAGCGTGGGTTCAATTAGTGAGATTATAAATTTAATTAAAGATATTTCAGATCAGACAAACCTTTTAGCACTTAATGCAGCCATAGAAGCTGCTCGTGCAGGTGAGCATGGTCGTGGTTTTGCTGTTGTAGCTGATGAAGTACGTAAACTTGCAGAACGCACACAAAAAGCTACCAATGAAGTAGAGATAAGCATAGGTCAACTCAAACAAAATACTTCAGAAATTCAAGACACTTCAGAGATGTTTAGAAATAAAACTGAAGATATGTCATCAACACTTAGTTCATTTTTTGAGGAGTTAGAGCTTATAATTGCTAACTCACATCGTTCATCTGATATTACATTTAATATCTTTAATGAAGTAGGAGTTGGTACTGGAAAACTAGACCATATCCTCTTTAAACTCAATGCTTACAATAACTTTATGTATGGAACTACAGAGCCTTATGTTGATGAAAACTCATGTCGCTTTGGCAAGTGGTTTGAAAAAAATAAAGTGACTATAAAAGATGATACAAAAACAATTAACTCTTTAAACTCACATCATGCTATAGTTCACCAAAATGTTCATAAAGCGATGGAACTGTGGGCAAATAAAGACTATAAACAGGCAGTGGAATTAATGATAAAGGTAGAGCATTCAAGTGAAGTTGGATTTACAGAGCTTTATGCGAGTTTTCTAGCACACCGCAAATAAAATATGCTTCTTTATGAAGAGATTGCGAATGGGCTTGTTGATGATGGATACATACTAATCGACAAAGCACTTTCCTCTACTCTTATAGATAAACTTTTTATACTTTCCCAAGATAATACCCACTACAAAAAAGCAGCAATATCAAACATACAAAATAGACACCTAGATAATACTAAACGCAGTGATAAAACAAAGTGGATAGATGAAGATGCTGGGGTTATGAGTGAATACTTAGACTTTTGTAAAGGACTTCAGGTATATCTTAATCGCTCTTTATACTTGGGGCTTACATACTATGAGGCACATTTTGCTATCTATGAAGAGGGTGCTTTTTATGAAAAGCATTTGGATGCATTTAAAGGAAGCACTAACCGTGTTGTTACTACACTTTTGTATCTTAATGATATGTGGCATAAAGAAGATGGAGGTGAGCTTCTTCTTTATGATAAAAACAATAATCTTTTAGAAAAAATCATGCCAAAAGGCAATACTTTACTTGTGTTCTTGAGTGATAGATTCCCTCATGAAGTGTTGCCAACAAAGAAAAAACGCCACTCAATAGCAGGATGGTTTCGGGTAGATAAAAGATGAATACATTGGACTATATGCAACTCGGAGCTACACTATTTATACCTGCTTCGCATAAAAGGCTAAAGAGTGTTGTCTGTGAGAGAAGATACCCTGAGCTTAAAAGTGTTGTCATAGACTTTGAAGATGGTTTGGATGAGGGTAGTTTTGATAGTGCCATGCAAAGAATAGATATAGTCTTAGAAAAAATAACAACTAACGAATTACTCACTTTTATAAGAGCTAAAAATATAGCACACCTAGAAGAACTTTTAAAACTAAAAAATATAAATAACATAAATGGCTTTGTGTTAGCAAAGTTTTCGCTCATAAATGCACAAAAGTATCTGGAGCTACTAAGAAATACAGACCATCTTCTTATGCCTAGTATAGAGGGTAAAGAACTTTTTAATCATCAAGAACTGCATAAGTTAAAAGAGATAATTTTGACTAACAGAGATAAGATTATGTTAGTGCGTTTTGGACTTGAAGATATGCTCAGCCAGCTCAGTATGCGAAGAACTTGTGATAAATCTGTATTTGACATAAGTGCAACTGTTACTGTTGTGGGAAACTTTATAGCCACTTTTAAAAGTGCTGGATTTGGTGTGAGTGGTGGTGTTTACCCATGTTACAAAGATAAAGAAGGCTTTATAAAAGATGTCAAACGCGATATGCAAGAGGGACTTTTTACTAAAACAATCATCCATCCTAAGCAGATAGAACCTGTAAATGAACTTTATAAAGTTACTAAAGAAGAGTATGAAGAGGCTTTAAAAATTATAAATTCAGAGAAAAAAGTTTTTACTTTAAATGGAAAAATGGCAGAGAGTATGACTATGAGTTCTTATTCGAAAGAGTTATTAGCAAGAGCAAAGATATATGGCATCTACTCCTAAACCACTCTCAAAGTAAAAAAAATGTATAATCACCCTCATAAATAAAGAGGAAAAATATGCAACTATCGGGTTTTAATAATCTTAAAAAAGCACTTAGTTTTAGTTTTTACGACTTTGTTATCGCTCCAAGTTTGGAAGAAAAAGAGTCTTACATAAAGTATATAAACTCTCGTTACTCTGCTAAAGAAATCTCTACACTCTTAAAAAAAATAGTGCATAGTATAGAAGCAGAAGTCTTACATATGTCTTTGCAAGATTATGAACCTTATGGTGCAAGTTCTATGATACTCTTAGGTGATATAAAAGGCTCAGGTGTCAATATGCACTTAGATAAAAGTCACATAACGGCACACACTTACCCTGACTTTGATAATGAAAATGGGATTTTGAGTTTTCGTGTAGACATAGAACTCTCAACCTGTGGGGAAATAACACCTCTGAGTTCATTAAACGCCATTTTTGACTTTTTTGACACGGACATTGTGACAATTGACTACAATGTTCGAGGGTTTACTAGAAACAAAAAAGGGGAGCATGTTTATATGGACCATGCATTAAGCTCCATACAAGAGTATATAAGCGCACAGACTCTTAAAAGTTATAAAACAAAAGAGTTAATCTTGCAAAACGATAATATTTGGCAGTTAAAACTACTACGAACTGATATGAAAACAGATGAGTACTTCTCACCTCAAACGCAGTTGCATAAAGAAGAAAAAAACATATATATGAATGAGTTAAACGCAGAGATGTTAAGTATATTTAACGGATGGAGAACTTCATGAGAGACTTTGATACACAACACATACTACACCCCTATGCCCCCTCAGTCCCAAATGCACAGATGCAACTAGTAAAGTCTGCATCTGGTGTTTACTTAGAATTAGAAAATGGTAAAAAAATCATAGATGGCATGAGTTCGTGGTGGTCTGTCATACATGGCTACAATGTACCTGAGTTAAATGCAGCTGCCATGGAACAACTAGGAAAAATGAGCCATGTAATGTTTGGTGGGCTTACTCACGAGCCGGCTATCAAACTAGCACAAACACTTCTAAGTATTACAGATGAAAAGCTAGAACATATCTTCTTTAGTGATAGCGGAAGCGTGAGTGTTGAGGTGGCTTTAAAGATGGCATTTCAGTACTGGAATTCTCAAGGAAATAAAGAAAAAACAAAGATACTCGCGTTTAGTAAGGGCTACCATGGCGATACTCTTGGAGCTATGAGTGTGTGTGACCCTGTGACAGGGATGCACTCGGCGTTTGAAGGAGTGCTACATAAAAATATCTTTGCAGAAGCTCCTATGTGTATGTTTGGAGATGTGTGGAATGAGAAGTGCATCAAAGATTTTAAAGAAAAACTTGAAAAAAACCATAAAAATATAGCAGCCGTTATTTTAGAGCCAATAGTCCAAGGGGCAGGCGGCATGAGAATATATTCTCCACAGTTTTTAAAAAGAGTAAGAGAGCTTTGCACGGAGTATGATGTGCTACTTATCTTAGATGAGATAGCAACAGGTTTTGGGCGAACAGGAAAACTTTTTGCTTACGAGTGGGCTGATGTGAGTCCTGACATACTCTGTGTGGGTAAAGCACTCACAGGTGGCTACATGTCACTCGCAGCAACTCTAACGAGTAAAAAAGTGATGCAAGGAGTTGAAGCAGGAGGCAATGTCCTCATGCACGGGCCCACTTTCATGGCAAACCCTCTAGCATGTGCCGTAGCAAATGCGAGTTTAGAGTTACTCCTAAACTCCCCATGGCAAGAGAGAATTGAAAACATCCAAACACAACTAAATGCAGAGCTAAAAAGATGTGAAGAATTGGGTATTGTAAAAGAAGTTCGTGTTCTTGGGGCTATTGGGGTGCTAGAACTTAAAGAGGATGTTGACTTGGCTTGGATGACAGAAGAGTTTATCAAACATGGTGTTTGGCTACGACCTTTTAACAGACTTGTCTACATCATGCCTCCGTTTGTCATCAGTAAGAGCGAGTTACATACTTTAACTGAGGCTATTTATGATGTGGTTAAGGTTTATTCTAAAAAAGTATCAGCTTAATTAATACAAAGAATTTTATAAATATTCTCTTTACTCTTACTTTCTCTAAAGTTACTTTGATGTTCTTTTAGCATATTAAGTGCTGCGTTTAAGTCTAAAAAGAGATGATTCTGGGGCACAAGAGTTGGAATAACTTTTATATTTTGTAGCATTTTTCTAGGCTGTTCATTTATGCCCGTAATGAGAACAGTAATATTTTTACTATTTAGCTCATAAATGGCATCGTCTATCGCATACATACCACTCTGATCTATACTTGGCACATTGTACATTCTAAATATAACAACACTTACCTCGGGTAATTCTTTCATCATCTGTTTAAAGTGTGCAGTAAATCCAAAAAATATAGGACCATTAAAGTGTTGGATGTAGACTTGATTTTCTATATCTTTACAAGATTCTCTCTCTGCTGGAGAGGGTGGAAAAATATCATGAAAATCTTTGAGTGTTTTAGATACTGACTTGTTCTCTCCCATATCTCCCATCTGCTTCATAAAGAGTATAGAAGCTAAAACCATCCCAATTGCAACGGCTTGAAGAAGATCAACAAAAACTGTCATAAAAAGTACTATTACCATGATGACAGCATCTGCACGAGGGACTTCTCTTAAGTGTTTTATACCCTTATAGTCGATGATACCTAGCCCAACTGTGATAAGAATACCCGCTAAAACAGGCAGAGGAATGAGCTTGGCATAAGCACCAGCACCAAAGAGTATGATGACAAGCACTATACTATGTATAACACCAGAGAGATTTGTTCTCCCTCCTGCCTTTATGTTTACCACTGTTCTCATTGTAGCACCTGCACCTGGCAGACCGCCGATGAGTCCAGCGACGATATTTCCTATACCTTGTCCAACTAGTTCTCTGTTAGAGTCATGTTGTGTTTTTGTCATGTTGTCAGCTACAACAGAAGTAAGAAGAGAGTCTATGGAAGCAAGTGCTGCGAGTGTGATGGCAGGGATAATCATAAGCATAGGACGATGCCAGTCTAGTGAGAGGAGAGTATCTATGTGAACTTCTGGAAACCCCTTAGGAATATCGCCGATGATGGAGACATTGAGCCCCATAAAAGTGGAAACTAGAGTTAAACTCACAAGAGCCACAAGTGTAGAGGGTATCTTTTTTGTAAGCATAGGAAAAAGATAGATGATACTTATAGTTCCAACTGAGAGGAGTACTGCTTGTATATTTATGTTGTCACTAATGTCATCAAGGTGAAGAAAAATTTCTATAATGCTGTTTGGAGAAGAAAGCCCATAAAATGGAAATATCTGCATAATGATAATAATAGCACCGATACCACTCATAAAGCCAGAGATAACAGGATAAGGAATGTATCTTATGTACTGTCCAATCTTAAAAACACCAAGTAAAATCTGAAAAACACCTGCTAGAACAAAAGTTCCAACTATAGTTCCTATTGCTGCATCAAGTGAACCATAAAAGGCTATCTCACTCGCTATAACAACAGATGCGACAACTGCTAAAGGACCCGTAGGACCACTTATCTGAGTTTGAGTTCCACCAAAAAGAGCAGCGAAGAAACCAACAGCAATAGCCCCATAAAGTCCAGCAATAGCACCCATACCAGACTGCACACCAAAGGCAAGCGCTAGAGGAAGAGCAACGATGGCAGCAGTTAGCCCTCCAAAAAGGTCACCCGATAAGTTTTTTGTAGAGAGAAGCATAAATAATTTCCTTTAATAATGGATAGCTTTAATTAATGTTGAGTATAGTAGTTAAGGTGTAACTTGTCAAGATAAGCGACAATAGTATATAATCATGCCAAAGAGAATAAGGATAGGAATGATTACCTATAGAGAAGTACAAAATGAGTCTGATAGTATTGAGAGAGGAGTTACACATATCATAGCGAGTGGAAAAACTGCATTTGCTGAGTATCTTTTCTTTGAGTCTCAGATGCATGGTGTTTGTGTGAGTATTGATGGAGATGTACAGTCTTGCGAGAGTGATGAGCATATGTATCATGAAGCACTTGTTCATCCGGCTCTTCTTGCGCATCCTCATCCTAAAACTGTACTTATTATGGGTGGAGGAGAGGGTGCTACTGCTCGTGAAGTTTTAGCTCATAAGTCTGTTACAAAAGTTGTGATGGTTGACATAGATGAAGAGTTTGTTTCACTTTGTAAGGCACACATTTCATCTTGGGGTGAGTCGGCGTTTAGTGACTCTCGTTTAGAAGTTTTGTATATGGACATTAAAGAGTATCTTGATACTGCAAGCGAAAAGTTTGATGTTGTCATAGGCGACTTAGTGGATGTTGCTGACTGGGACTCGTCAGTTGCTTCTCTTTATGGTGAAACTCTCTATAAAAAAATAAAAAAAGTACTCAATCCAAAGGGAATCATTGCGACACAAGCTGGAGCTCTTGACACTGGAGAGTCTGTTAATCATAAACGCATACGAGAGATGATGGCTTCTGTTTTTAGTGATGTGAGATCTTATGGGGTTATAGTGTCTTCGTTTTATAGTCTATGGGGATATGTTATGGCTAGTGATGATTTGAGTGTGCTAGATACTAATCTGACAGAGACATTTACAAAAAGAGCACAAGACTTAGAACTAATTGGGCTTGGTGTAGAGAGTTTAATTACTGCGTTTATTCTACCAAACCAGATAAAAAAGAACATAGGAATTTAGTTTGAACGAGACAAATAATAACAATACTATTGAGTACCAAGAGTTACCAAATACGAGTATGCAAGATGCTGACATCGTTATAAATAGAGTCTGCTGGGGTGGTAGTGTGAGTGGTAAAGTGGGAACAGAAGATGCACCAGATGTGATACTTATAGAGACAGAACAGATGGAGTACTACGATGAAGACTTAGAGTACTCACCTATGAAACATATGCAGGTACATGTGGCTGAGAGTATTCATGAGTTTGATAAAATCAAAACATCTTTTAGTGCTCGTAGTCGAGATAAAAAGCAGCTATTTGTCTCACTCGGTGGTGACCACTCTATAACGCCACAACTAACGTTAGCGTTAGTAGACAAGCCTATGACAGTCTTGTTTTTAGATGCTCATGCAGATTTAAGACGTTCGTATTTAGGTGATGTAAACTCACATGCCACACCTGCGTTTCAGCTTTTAAAACAAGGACATAAAGTTTTCATGGTAGGCATACGTTCGATGTTTGAAACAGAAGCACTTCGCATAAAAGAGGACAAAAATATCACATGTTTTATGGATAGAGCACTTCGAAGTGAGGCTGTTAGAGAAGAGGTGCTTGAGAGTATTGCTTCTTTGGAAGGAGATGTTTATCTTAGCATCGACATGGATGTTTTCAATCCTGCTTATGTTCCAAGTGTGGGCACGCCACAAGCCGGAGGAATAGATTACTACTTCGGGACAGATATACTTGAGGCTCTTTTTTTAAACTCTAGTGCAAATATAGTAGGGGTTGATATGGTTGAGCTTATTCCTGAAGAGTCAAAAGTCTCACAACTTTTTGCAGCAAAATTTTTACAAAAAATCATCTCTTACTGGGGCAAGTCCCAAGGCTTTGATACAAAAGAGCAGACAGGTGCACAGATGCAAGTGAAGTATGAGTAGCTAATGCCAAAATTTATAAAGATAAAAGAGCTACCAAAAGCACATCTTGATGCAATGGGCTACACATGGCACAATGATGAAGATGGGGAGTACATAGTAAAAGATAAGTTTATAGCTGTAACACAAGCAGAGGTTGATGCTTATGTAGTTGCCAGTAATGAGCTCTATGAAATGTATGAGCGAGGGGCTGAGTATGTCATAGAGCATAAACTTTACGATGCACTTGATATTCCATCGGGGTTAATTGCAGAGATAGAGAGAAGTTTTAAAGAGGAAAGAGGTAATCATCTTTATGGACGTTTTGATCTCAGTGGTGGGATAGATGGCAAACCTATAAAACTCATAGAGTTTAATGCAGATACACCGACACTTTTACTTGAGAGTGCGGCTATACAAGAGTTGATGCTGCGTTTTCATCATGATGTTAGTTTAAAGCAGTTTAACACTATTTATTCAAGTATCGCTGAGAAATTTGTAAAGATAAGCGAGACAAAAAATGGACCTTTTTCGAAGTTTCTCTTCTCAAGTGTAGAGGGTATACAAGAAGAAGAGATAACTGTGAAGTTTTTAGAAGATATGGCAAAAAGTAGAGGGCTTATTACGGTGTTTGAAGTTTTAGAAGAGTGTGAAGAGTCGATGCCTTATGACTTTTGGTTTAAACTTTATCCATGGGAAGATATGCCAAATTTTTGCACGAACACAGAGACGGCAATGCTAAACCCTGCGTTTACTCTGCTCTATCAGTCTAAAGGGATGTTGGCTATTTTGTATGAGTTATTTCCTGACTCGCCTTACCTTTTAAAAACATCCTTTGAACCTATAAAAGAGAAGTATGTAAAAAAAAGAATGTTTGGGAGAGAGGGTGCAAACATAGACATAGTAGAAAATGGTGAGATACTTTTACAAACAGATGGAATATACGAAGAGTACAAGGCTGTTTATCAAGAGTATGTAGATTTTGTAAGAGATGAAAGCGGAAAGTACTATCAAGCAGGAGTCTTTTACTCTGATGGAGCTTGCGGTCTAAGTTTTCGCCGTGGAGAAGAGATACTCGATGATATGAGTGAGTTTGTCGCTCATGCCATTAGGGAATCGAAATTTAATTTTCAAGAACTTTAGAGATAAGAGTGTTTAGCTTTTCATTTTTTTCTTGATACTTAGTGCTTAGTTTAAAAGAGAAACCATCTACATTATGTTTTTGCAACATGATGTTGAGTTTGCTTGTCACTTGTAGTGCTTTTTGTGCATCATCAACTAAAAATGCAAGTAGAAATTTTGTGTCAGAGTACTTTACTAACATATCATCTTGTCTGATAAACCCCTTAAAATACCGCACGAATTCTTGTGTGTTTTCATGATTTATCTCATCACTCTCTTCTATGTCTATGAGTGTCAGACCTATGATTTTTTTGTTAAAACTTGCGGCTTCTTCAAAACTACTCGTTATCTGTAAAAAGTACTGTTTTGTGTAAGCCCCACTGCGTTTATCTATGTTAGCATTGTTTTCTATCATAATTCTTTGTATGAGAGACTGTGTTATGTCTGTAAATGTGACTATTTTTTGATTATCAAGGCTAGAATCTATGCGAACACTAAAGGCATGCCCTTCAAAGGTTTGGTCTAATATACTGACAACTCTATCTATCTCATCAAGTGCTTGTATGGATTCAAACCAAGTTTCACCTTCGTTAATTTTTTCGGCATTAAAGTAGGAAGGATGGGGTACAAAGTGGTTTATGAACTCTCCAAAACTACTCTTATACTCCTGCATTGAACTTACACCAAAAAATTTGTTAAAAGCACTGTTTGTAAGGATAATATCATCGTTCTCAAAAACAACAAGCAAGTCTGTTTGCATATTTGCTATCTGTTTTGCTAAATCAAGAGTCGTTGTCATTTTTATATCCTTTAAAGTTGTCCAAAATTAAGAGTCACTGTTGTCCCTACATCTTCTTGTGAGTCGATATCTATTGTGTAGTTATATTCACTAACTATGTTTTGGACTATGTGAAGCCCTACACCAAACCCACCAGCATAAGAGTTTGCTCTTACAAAACGGATGAAAATTTCATCTAGTTTATCTTTAGCAATTCCTATTCCTTCATCTTTGATAGAGAAGTGTTTTTGTGTGAGTGTAAGTGTAATTTTTGTATTTGGTTTAGAGTACTTTATGCTATTACTGAGCAGGTTATTTATGAGCATTTTAGCTTTTGTAGGAGCTATTTCAAGTTCACATGGTTCTAAGTGTACTTCTATGTTGATTTTTTTGCGTTCAAGCAGTTCACTAAAGTATGCAACTGATGTTTCAATAGTTCTATCAAAACGCAGAAGTTCTGCCTGCTCTTTTTTGTTGTCAAAACTCAAAAAACTCAAAGATGAATAGATTTCATAGAGTTGTTTTGTGCTTATGCTGATATTTTGAGTGATTTTTTCATCATACTCTTTTTTACTTTTGAGGCGTGAAGTAGACATCATAAGTGCAGTTATGGGAGTGTTTAACTCATGTGTAGTGTCTTTTACAAACTGTTCTATCTCTTCCATCTTCTCTTTTATGGGTTTTAAAAACATATAAGAAAGAAAAACAGCAATAACAATGATAAAAAGAGCAGTAAAGATTACAGTGTAAGCGACTCTATTTTTTAAAGCCATGACATTTTTATTGCATTGATTACTTTGAACAATCACATAGGCAACATTAAGGTGTCCATTTGCTCTTGTAGATACTAAAGTAAAACTCTCATCTGCCATATAAAAGTCTTTGGCAAAGTCTATCTGTTTAGTGTAGTCACCCTGCATTATATGTTTTTTATCATCGAGTATTGCAACTTTTGCATGGGGGAAGGACTCTAAAGTATAAGACTTATTCATCATGTGTGCTTGAATGATATTTGAGCTTACCTTATCCGCTATTTGTGTCATACGGTAGAAGTTATTATTCATCTCCATGGAAACTTGCGAGGTGAAAAACCAGTATGCTGCAAGTGCTAAAAAGATAAAAGAGCTAATGAGATAGAGTGCTAAAAAGGAGTAAAAAGATTTTTTGGTAATTTTATTCATAAATATAACCCTCTCCTCTTACTGTTGTGATTTTTTCTTTGCCTATGATATCACGCAATGTCCTGATGTGTGAACGCAGAGTAGCATCACTAGGCATAGAGTCATAATCCCATACATTTTGAGTGAGTTCTTCTGTACTTATAAGTCTTGAACTGTTGTTTATAAAGTAGGCTAAAAGATTGGAGTCTTTAGCTCCTAAAGATATAGTAATATTATCTTTATAAACCTCATTTTTGAGAGTACAAAAGCTCATAGTAGGTGAGATTTGTACCTCTTCTTTTGTATCAATGTTAAAGAGTCTTTTAGTGTTTTGTATTCGAGCATGAAGTTCTTGGAGTTCAAAAGGTTTTTTGATGTAGTCGTGTGCACCAAGATCAAAAGCACGTTGGAGATAGGCTGTATCTGTGTAAGCTGTTATGAAAATAGTTGGGGTAGTATCGCTGTAAGAACGAAGTTCTTCAAGTAAATCAAGACCATTTTTTCCTGTAACATTGATGTCAAATATGAATAAAGCATACTTTTTTGATGCTAGGTGTTTATGGACTTCTTGAGAGTTAAAAGCATATGTAACATTAAAACTTTCTCTAAGATAGTCTAGTAAAATATCTGAAAGAACCGCATCATCTTCCATTAAAAGTATATTCATGCATCTGCCTTTAAGAGATTTTAGCATAATTTAAATAATGATATTTGACAGTTACTGTTCTATAACATTTTATGATAGAATACATGTAATAGAAAAAGGATTTTTAGATGTATAGTGGTATTAAAAAAACTGTTGTTACTTATTCTGCACTATCTGTTGT
>Ga0256840_1002521_pt1 | contig 16001 bp, 14 predicted proteins | sample 355202metaG_FD_185969 | JGI IMG/M metagenome (GOLD analysis project Ga0256840, IMG submission 185969) | Hydrothermal vent microbial communities from Mid Atlantic Ridge, Atlantic Ocean - 355-202 | ecosystem: Environmental > Aquatic > Marine > Hydrothermal vents | place: Atlantic Ocean: Mid... | reverse complement strand
AATATTGAGTTATTCAGAAAACCTCACTTTTTTAAAAAGCCTGGAATATCCAATGAAATCACATAAATTAGTTGCTTAGTCTAAGGTGCGAAACTTTAGCTTTTTATATACAAATCCAAAGACTAAGCTAGACACTCCAAGCCAAAGCAAGCGATTGTAAATAATAATCCCTTTAAAAGGCAAATACAATTCATTCTTCTCTGCAACTGTCCAGTATTTTGTGTAATATTCTAAAGCATCTCCACCAAAAGGATTAAGCATTGCTGCTAGAAATTTATTATCACTATCGGATAATAAGTTACTTGCCAAACCTTGAATAAACATGAGTAAAACTACGGTGATAAAACCAGCAGAAATATTCCGTGTAAACGTTACCACAGCAAAAACGATTGCGCCAAACAATAAAGAGTTTGGAATAATAAATACAAAATAAGTATAAATGTAAGACCATATTTTAAACGAACCTACAATCTCATTGTTTGTTCCAGGTAGCCTAAAACCAATAAACAACCCTATACCAACCGAAAGTACAATGATAAATACAATAAGCATCGCACTTAAAAATTTTGCAAATAAATAGTGTGCTTTTGAAAACGGATAAGAGTACAAAATACTGTGCATATTACTTTTGTAATCACGGTAAATACTCAAACCTATAATGGATGGAAATAAAAAGAAAATCAAGGTAGAAAGTCCAAAAAAAGCACCTGTAATACCAATGGGAGAATTTACGATACTTGCCGAACCTGTACTTACAGTTAAACTGTCAAAAATTCCTGCAGAACTAGCACCAGTTAAGATACCGATACCTGCAAAAATGGCTAAATAGATATAAAAAGCAGGTTTTTGAAACCAGTATTTTAATTCGTGTTTAAATATAGTAGAAAACATAATGTTGTTGATTTATAGCGATGAGTTATGATTTTAATAGTCTTAAATAGTGTTTATTGAAATATTAAAATCATGAAACGAATGCTTCTTCTTTAAGTGTAATAAAATAAACATCATCTAATTGTGGAGCAACAGATTTAAACTCATTATTTGGTTTAGTTTCTGAATACACTCTAACATTTAAGCTGTTGTCTGTATTGTAATTAGAGGAAAGCACATTATAAGTTGTTTCTAAATGATCTAATTCATCTCTTTGAACCGTTGTTTCCCAAATTTTACCTCCAATTTCTTTAGTTGCCTTTATTGGAGTAGTGTGTTTTAAAATTCTTCCTCCGTTTAAAATTGCCATTTCGTTGCAAAGTTCCTTAACATCATCTACAATATGTGTAGAAAAAATTACCGTACTGTTTGTACCTACTTCACGTAAAACATTTAAAAAACGGTTTCGTTCGGCAGGATCTAAACCAGCAGTTGGCTCATCAACAATAATTAATTTAGGATTGTTTAATAACAGTTGTGCAATACCAAAACGTTGTTTCATTCCTCCAGAATAACCTGCAACATATTTGTTTTTTACATCGTATAAATTGGTAATTTCTAAGACTTCTTTTACAATAGAATCACGGTCTTTTTTAGATGAAATTCCTTTAAGCTGTGCAAAATAATCTAATAAATCTTGTGCGGACATCTTAGGATAAACACCAAAAGATTGTGGTAGATAACCTAGAATTTTTCTAAGTTTCATTGGATTTTCTAATACGTTAATATCATTAAATTCAATAGTTCCACTATCTGGACTTTGCAAAGTGGCAATAGTTCTCATAAGAGTAGATTTACCTGCTCCGTTTGGACCTAATAAACCAAACATTCCTGTTCCTATTTCAATGTTGATATTGTCTAAGGCTTTTACACCATTTTTGTAAGTTTTTGATAAATTTTGGATGTTTAATTTCATGGTTAGCTGTTTTTTAAATATTAAAGGTTTCTTGTTAGACTACAATATAGCGAATTTGTTACATCTTTTTGGGTTGTTTTTAACACATAGCATCATAGAAAACATACTTATTTAACTTCATTAACACATTAATTTGTACAAATTTATACTCAAATAACTCGTGTAAATCAGTGTAATTTGTGGCTGAAAATCTGTGTAAATCTGCGTTATCCGTTATATCTGTGTTTCAATAAACATACAATTTTTCATACAGTTCTGCGAAAATCTGCGGTATCTGCGGGAGAATTAATCACAAAGTACTAAGCCATTTTAGTTTTTGGTATTATCATAAGATGCTGAAACAAGTTCAGCATGACGGTCAGTATCAGCATGACGATAAATAATCTGTTAAATTTCACACTCAAATAATTCGTGCCAATTAGTGTAATTCGTGGCTAAAATCCATATTTCAACAAACATACAGCTTTCCACACAGTTCTGCGTAAATCTGCGGGAGATATTAACCACATTAAACAATACGCGTGTTCTGATGTAAATCAGCCTTTTTAATACTCAACACATTATCTACATCATAATAAGAACGACCATAATTGGTACGCACATCTTCACCCAATTTTTTAGCAATTTGATTGGTTAATAAAACTACCAATTCTTCTTCTTTGTTTGGATAGGATAAATCCACTCCAGAATCTAATACTTTTTTTCCTTTAGTTTGATGGTTGCGCCTTCTGTTTTGATAATGGTCTTCATCATATAATTCGTGATAACAATGAATTATTTCATGTGCAAATAGAGCTAAAGGTGAATTGAATCCTTGATTTTTAGCTGTAAATCGTTTTTTTATGTTTTTTCTAAAAGTTGCTCCTTGTTTATCGTTAAAAAAGAGGGTGTTTGTTGCAGGTTGATATTGATTTTTATGAAACTGCTTAATATAAATAGGTTCATTAGAATCATCAACCAAAACATCTAAAATATTGACTTGATCGTTTCTTTTATACGATGTAATTTTACCATAATCAACCAATAAAAGATCATTTTCGTATAAATAATCTAAGGCAACTAAGGTGTTTATAAGGAAGTGATTTTCTATTTTTCTATAATCTCTTCGGTAAATATAATTGTATTTGAATTGTTTATTGTTATAAATAATAATCATAGTTTCTATTTTGTTGCAATTTAGTATTTTTGTTGAAAATATCATTTTTTAAAAAATTAAATTTATGAAAGTAGCAGTAGTAGGAGCAACAGGAATGGTTGGTAACATCATGTTAAAAGTATTGGCAGAACGCAATTTTCCTGTAACGGAATTATTAGCAGTTGCCTCTGAAAAATCTGTTGGAAAAACACTTATATACAACGGTAAAACAATTACCGTTATTAGACTAGAAGAAGCAGTACAACAACAACCAGATTTAGCTATTTTTTCTGCTGGAGGAACAACTTCCTTAGCTTGGGCTCCAAAATTTGCAGCAGTTGGTACTACAGTTGTTGATAATTCTTCTGCATGGAGAATGGATGAAACCAAAAAATTAGTAGTTCCAGAAATAAATATAGACCAAGTAACCAAAGAAGATAAAATTATAGCAAATCCCAATTGTTCCACTATTCAAATGGTACTTGCACTTGCACCATTACATAAAAAATACAAAATTAAACGCTTGGTAGTTTCTACATATCAATCCATTACAGGAACAGGAGTAAAAGCGGTGCAACAATTAGAAAATGAATATCAAGGCATTGATGGAGAGATGGCTTATCCTTATCCTATTCATAAAAATGCCATTCCACATTGCGATGTTTTTGAAGAAAACGGATACACCAAAGAAGAAATGAAATTGGTGAGAGAAACCCAAAAAATATTAAACGATAATACCATTGCAGTTACAGCAACAGCAGTTAGAATACCTGTTGTTGGAGGACATAGTGAAGCCGTAAATGTGGAATTTGAAAATGATTTTGATCTTAATGAACTCAAACAACTTTTAGCCTCAACAGAAGGTATTGTGGTTGAAGATGATTTGCAAAACAATAAATATCCTATGCCAATTTATGCAGAAGGGAAAGATGCTGTTTTTGTTGGAAGAATACGTAGAGATTATTCTCAACCAAAAACCCTAAATATGTGGATAGTATCCGATAATTTACGAAAAGGAGCAGCTACCAATGCAATACAAATTGCTGAAAAATTATTAGAAAAAGGCTTGTTGTGATAAAAAAGTGGTGTTTGAATTCAAAATATTTTAACACTAAAAACCATTATTTTAAAGAAACGTTTAAACAAATAATTTAATATATTATGAAAAAAATATTTATTGCAATTACTTTATTAGCAACGCTAAGTATAATTGCTCAAAAAGCTAAATCAAAACCTGTATATGCTTATACTTATTCAATACCAGAATGGTATATTACCAATGAATATTCTGGTTATTATGGAGAGCTTAATTTATCAAAAGATTATATTAAAATTTATGAAGGAAAAGAACACGTTGCCAATTCATATTATAAATTAAGATTTAATGCTTTTTTTAATAAAAAAGCTTATACCATTTATTTTTCAACAATACCAGGATTTGAAAGAGTTGAAGACCCATTTGATTATTCAGGACAAATGGTTAAATTAGTAGCAAATGTAATTGACCCAAGAATAAATATTGCTATAAACAAAAAAAAGTCACTTAAAGCTGAAAAACCTTATAGTTATGGGTTAAGTTATAGTTACAAAATAGAACTTTTGGTTATTTCTGATAAAACAAAAAAAGTACTTTTTAGAGATGTTTTTAAACAAAACGTAAGTTATTATGAACAACAAAACAAGGCGTTTTCACAAAAAGGAGCAGCAATAAATTATATATTAAAAACATTACCTAAATCATTGATATTTACAGAAATGACAAAATCATTAATGAAAGATTTAGGAGGTAATTATCTAAAACAAAAAATGTTATTTCTTACAAATAAAGATTCGTTTTTTTACTATTTTACGTTAACTAAACAAAGAAAATATCCATTAATTAAAGAATTAAATGAATTTGTTTCTCAGTTTAGAACAGATATGAAAAAATCAAATTCAAATCATTACAAAGAGATTAAAGCAAATTCAAAAGTGAATTATAACATTAAGAATGAATTGAAGGATGAAAATATGTACCAAACACCGTATGAATACGGTTTACCCATATCTTATTTTGGTTTAGTACAAGGCTTTGTGAAAAATTTAAACGCAATTTATAAAAAAACAGACATTAATAATAAAGTACAAAAGAAAATAGCTTGGGTTTGTATGATTAATAGCGCAAATGCGTTTAATAGCATTGGTGATTTCCAATCGGCTTCTCAATATTATGAAAAAGCAAAGCAAATTGATTATAATTCTAAAATTACAGAATTATATAGCGCCAAAATGAATAAAAAAAGAAATAAATTAAATGTTTTTTACACAGAAGATAATAATTTAAGAACGGATATTAATGAAATATATTTAAAAGCGTTAAAAACTTTTAAAAGATAAATAGTTTAGAGGTTTGTTTAATATAAAAATAGACTATAAATGTATTGACAAGTGTTAAAAAATGAATAAAACTATTTTACAAATATTAATTTTTCATATCGGTTTGAATGTATTTAGTCAAATTCAAGAAAACAAAGAATATTATAAAAATGGTAAATTTAAAGATTTTAAAAAAGGCAAACTCAAAAAAACTATAACTTATTAATTTATCAAAAGAAAATAATAACGCTTAACAACAAGAAATATACGTAATTTTCGGTTTTGTGCTATATCAAAAATTTGTACCTTTAAACAAAATGTAGTGATAGAAATAAAGTTAAGTGTTTTAAACGGATATTTAAACCATAACAACTAAAATTTGAATTCAAAAGACATTATATTGCACTAAGTTAATCTTGCAATTAAAAAAAGTATATCATGAAAAAAACAACCATTTTATTTTTATTTATCCCTTTTTTGTATTCCTGTGGAGTACAAAAAGCTATACAGCAAGATATTGATATTTCAGTTCCTATTGAAATTTATGATACCACAACCGATTTTGTAAATAAAACACCCTTAAATATTTCGGCAAAAGCTGTTATTACCAACGAAAGTAATCAACATATTAAAATAAAAACAATTATAGAAAATGGATATGTAATTAAAAATTGGAAATACTTTTGGGCAATAAAATATAAAAACAACATCTATTTTAACACCTTGTATTCAAAAGATATGGGTGGAGCAACTTTGTTTGTGAAATTAGACTTGCAAGGAGATATTTGTAGCATCATATTAGATAAGAATACACCTAAAGCAATTTCGGTTGAAGACCATTTAAAATCTGCGGCTTATTCTACTGGAGGGTTAGTTGGTGCATCTCTTTTACTTACAGTTTCTTCTCCTCAATATAAATGGAAAGATAAACATGGAAATGAAAAAATAATTGTATTAATTGAAACTAAATTCTTAGCTCCTGCTTTTGGTAAACGAAAACCAGGAGCGTTTGCTTATTTATTAAATAGACGAAATTTTAAGGCTCTAATTAATGAATATCATATACAAACTAAGAAAAAAATAAAAGAATTGAAATTTGAGGATGTTATGCATATTGTTGATTTATTAAACGAAAAATAATTTAATATAAGATTAAACGATTTATTAGACTAATTATTTAGGTTTTTTTGGTATAATTACAAACCAAGAGTTTCTGTAAATCTATAAACACCATAATATTCATAAAACAAAACAATGTTTTAAAATTAAAAATATTCTATTTCTGTAACTATTTAACCATTTTTAATAAAACAAATAGTATTTTATTGATTTTTAAAGAATTGTATTTGATAAGCAAATCAAAAATTATAACACATAAAAAATTAGTGTAACTCGTGGTTTCTTTTTTATTTGGGTTGTGTAGTTACTTATTTTTTGTATTTTGTCAAACCAAAACCACAAATAATGAAAACTTCTCACGCCAAAATCATTTCTTTCTTACTCATTGTATTTACTGTTTATTATAGTTTTACTTCTCTTTTACCTCATAATATAAGCGATTTAAACACACCTAAAACAGAATTTTCAACAGCACGTGCTTTAATTCATTTAAAAGAAATTACCAAAAAACCGCATTATGTTGGTACAAAAGAACACCTCAACGTTAAAAATTACCTTATAACAGAACTTAAAAAATTAGGACTAAAAGTTGAAACACAAGACCAAATTGCAATTAACAGAAAGTGGAGAGGAGCGGTAAAAGCACAAAACATAATGGCTCGTATTAAAGGAACAACAAACGGAAAAGCCTTAGTACTACTTTCACATTATGATAGTGTGGTTCATTCTTCTTATGGTGCGAGTGATGCAGGTTCTGGTGTGGTAACCATTTTAGAAAGCATTCGTGCATTTATAGAAACGGGGAAACAACCAAAAAACGATATCATTATTCTTTTTACGGATGCCGAAGAAATTGGTTTATTAGGAGCTGTTGCTTTTGTGGAGCACCATCCTTGGGCAAAAGATGTTGGTTTGGTACTTAATTTAGAAGCTCGTGGCAGTGGAGGACCAAGCTATATGTTGCTCGAAACCAATGGTGGAAACAAAAACCTCATCAACGCTTTTAACAAAGCAAAAATAAATTACCCTGTTGCTAATTCATTAATGTATAGTATTTATAAAATGTTGCCCAATGATACAGATTTAACCATTTTTAGAGAAGATGCAAACCTTAACGGATTTAATTTTGCTTTTATTGATGATCATTTTGATTATCATACTGCACAAGACACCTATGAAAATTTAGATAGAAACACCTTACAACAACAAGGCGATTATTTAATGAATTGCCTTCATTATTTTGCCAATGCTGATTTAACCAAACTCAATAATAAAACAGACAATGTGTATTTTAATTTTCCTAAAATGGGATTGATAACCTATCCGTTTTTATGGATATTTCTAATGTTTATTTTAGGAGCTTTTGCCTTTTTAGGAATTACTTATTATGGAGTTCAAAAACAAAAACTCACTACTCCAGCCATGTTTGCAGGATTTATTCCGTTTTTAGGTGCTTTAATCGTTAGTGTGCTTGTTGCTGTTTTTGGATGGAAATTAATACAAATTATACATCCGCAATACAAAGATATTTTACAAGGCTTTACCTATAATGGTCATTTATATATTACTGCTTTTGTAAGCATTGCCTTAGCAATAAGCTTACGAATTTATAAATATTATTTTACAAGATATTCAGCTGCAAACTTAATGGTTGCTCCCATTTTTGTTTGGGGAATTATCAATTTACTCATTGCAATCTATTTAAAAGGAGCTGCCTTTTTTATACTTCCTGTTTATGCTGCTTTAGCAACTCTAGCTATGTTGTTGTATTCCAATCACAATAAAGCTACTAAAATTATTATCAGTACTTTATTAGCGTTACCAACACTTATTGTTTTTGCACCTCTCATTAAGATGTTTCCTGTTGGATTAGGATTAAAAATGTTGGGTATTTCGGCATTGTTTGTTGTTTTAATTTTTGGATTGATGTTACCTATTTTCAAGAAATATAAAAATACAATCAACTTAAGTTATTTATTCTTAAGTATAGGTTTAATTGCATTAATAACTGCTTCGCTTAAAGCGGATTATACCACAAACAGAAAACAACCAGTAAGTTTAAATTATATATTAGATGCTACCAACAAAGCGTATTTTACAAGTTTTGATCAAAAAGTAACTAGCTATAATAAAGAATATTTAGGCGAAAATCCTATAAAAGGTTCTTTTGAAAAAACAGCTAGTGATAGTAAGTATCATACAGGAATTAATTTATACAATGAGGTTAAAGCGGTTCAATTAACACCTCCAATTATAAATAAATTAAAAGATACTGTTTATAATAATCTGCGTTTTGTAAACCTGCAAATAATTCCACAACGAAAAACCAATAAAATGGAGCTTATAGCTGAAAACACGCTTCATTTTAAGACCTTTAAAGTAAACGATGAACCCTTAAAACCAAAAGGAATCTACGCTATTGATACAGAAAAACGTAAAAATATTTTAAGTTACTATTTTACCGAAGAAAACGAACAATTAAATATTGAATTTTCTTTTCCAGTAAATGAAAAGCCAAGTATTTTAATTTATGATATTGCTTATGACTTGTTTACAAATCCTTTAATAAAAGTTACACCTCGTAATAATAACAAACTATTTCCTACACCTTTTGTAGTGAATGATGCTACTATTATTAAACAACGTGTTAAGTTATAAAATTAAGAGAATTAATAAACGGCTATTTCTCGCAAAGGAATAAATGTTTAAAATTAGGATAGATGATAATATCACCCTACAACTCAAAATCTCATTCAACTTTGCGCCTTTGCGAGAGTTTATTTTGGCTCTAGTTTGAAATTGCGTTGTTAAATTAACCACAAGGGACGCTAAGAAGGCACTAAGCTGTATGGTTTTATGTATTATGATGAGATACTGAAATAAATTCAGCATGACGATTATGTAAATTAGTGTAATTTGTGTAAATCTGCGTTATCCGTAATATCTGTGTTTCCATAAACATACAGTTCTGCGAAAATCTGCGTAATCTGCGGGAGAATTAACCACTAAGTGTACTAAGCTGTATAGGTTTTTGGTATTATCATGAGATGCTGAAATAAATTCAGTATGACGGTCTTCAAAAACACAAATAATCTGTGTAAATCTGCGTTATCCGTAATATCTGTGTTTCCATAAACACACAGTTATCCATACAGTCTGCAAAATCTGCGCAATCTGCGGGAGATTTTAACACATAGTGTAATTCCTATAAATATACGTCATCCGTTCAATTAGTGTTTTAATATATATAACTTTCTTAACTCATTTATAGACTGTAATAGGTTAAAAATTGATAATCACTTCACTCTACTAACAGTCAAACCATCACGTATAGGTAAGAGAATTGTTTCAATACGAGAGTCTTCTTTTAGTAAGGTATTGTATTTAATAATTTCTAACGTACTGCTGTCTCTATCATTTATTGGCTCTACTACTTTTCCGCTCCACAATACATTATCCGAAATGATTACGCCACCTGTATTCATTTTATCAATAATTGCATGAAAATAATTGGAATAATTAGGTTTATCAGCATCTATAAATACTAAATCAAAGTTGTCTTTAAGCGTTGGGATGATATCTAGTGCATTGCCTAAATATTGTTTTATTTGATTTTTATAATCTGATTTATCAAAATATTTTTTTTGAATATCAAATAATTCTTCGTTTTTGTCAATAGTATGTAATACGCCATCTTTTTGTAAACCTTCTGCTAAACACAAAGCAGAATAACCTGTATAAGTGCCTATTTCTAAAATTACTTTTGGATGTATTAATTTAGACAACATACTTAAAATTCTTCCTTGAAAATGTCCGCTTAACATTCTAGGTATTAATATGTTTTGCCATGTTTCTTTACTTAACTCTTTAAGTAATTTTGGTTCGTCTTGAGAATGATTAACAGCGTATTGCTCAATTTTTTCTGGTAAAAAGTGCATTATTTTTTAAGTTCTTTTTCTAAGGCTTTTTTAAGTTCATTTTTATCTTCATCGCACAAATGGTTTTCAATGTGAGTATGTGTATGTGCTTTAAAAATTTTAGTCAATATCTTGTTTTGTTCTGAATATAAATGACACCTTTTACATAAAAAATTATGAAGTGCCAATCTAAATCTATCAAATAAAGAAGCCTCACCATATTGTGTTTTATCGCATATAGTAGTTGCTTCATCGCATTTTATTAATATTTTATTGCTCATCTTTTAGTCTTTGGTCTTTAGTTTTGGTGTTCTTTACAAATTAAATTATTTATTAAACCAGTTTCCTTCTAAACATTCTCTAAGTTGTATTCTTGCTCTGTGAATGATTACCCATAAATTGGACGAAGAAATATCCAGCTCATTACAAATCTCTTCGGTTTCGTAATTATCGATGGTTTTTAAAATAAAAACGGACTTGTATTTTTCGGGTAAGTTATCAATACATAAATCTAAAGCCGATTTTAACTCTTCATTCTCAATTTGTGCTTCTGCATCATCCCAAGTAGATGGTGCTCTTTCTTCTATCCATTTTCCTTTATTTTCACCATCTTCATAAAAGCTCATTCTTACTTCGGCTTGACCTTTAATAGAATTAGATTTTCTATAATAGTCAATAATTTTTCGTTTTAAAATAGAAATTAGCCAAGTGCGTTCTGAAGCTAACCCTTTATAATTAGCCATTGCTTTTAAACTTGATAAAAAAGTTTCTTGCACTAAATCCTTTGCAAGATCATGATTACTCACTCTAGAGATGGTGTAATTAAACATGTAATCTGAGTGTAAATCAATCCATTTATTAGGATTTAAAGTGTGTTTAGGTTCGTCTGTCATTGATTAATGATTGAATAAGTTCAAAGATACAATTTATCGACCAATATGAAATAAAGCATCACCCATATTTATAATTGGAAAATTATTTACTGCAATAATGTATCCATCATAAGGTGCTTTTACTTCAAAATTGGTTTCACCATAAGTATCCATAATATATCCTAAAACTTGATTTTTACTTACTTTTTCTCCGTTTTTAATAGCCAAACTGAACAAACCTGCAATTTTAGCTCTTATCCATTTTCTTGAAGTTATTTCAATACTTAAAGCCGAATTATCTACAACTACATCATCACTAATCATTTTAAAATATTTTAAGATCTTTAGTGTGCCATTAATTCCTTTTTGGATGGCTAATTCGTTTAAACGAAGTGATTCTCCACCTTCAAAAACAACAATAGGAATATTATTTTTAAAACACTCATTTCTAAATGATTTTGGTATTCGCTTTGAACCAAAACTAAAAGGAGCATTAAATATTTTTGCTAATTTTACAGCGTTTTTATCTTCTGGAGTATATCGCAATTGCGGATAATTACAACGTTGTGCTCCACCAGTATGAAAATCGATTCCAAAATCAACATTTGCCACCAATTCTTTCATTAAATAATATGCCATTCTACTTGCTAGAGAACCTTTTTTAGAGCCTGGAAAACTTCGGTTAACGTCTTTTCCGTGCATATCACGAGAAAGATTTAAAAATCCGAATACATTTAAAAGTGGCACAACAATCACACAACCACGATGAATTTTATATGATTTATCAATAAGCATTCGTCTAATAAGCTCTACACTATTTACCTCATCTCCATGTAAACCACCTTGTAATAATATGGTTGGACCTGCTTTTTCTCCATTAAAAATATATACAGGTATTTCAATTAAAGTACCTGTTGGTAAACGATCAATTGGGATTTTTATCAACTTATTTTCTCCTAAGCCAATTTTATGTCCACGAATTTCTACTACTTCATTCTTAAAATCTTTTTCGAACATTTTTTTCAATATATTTAATAATTTCTAAAGCAACATTAATCTTTGTATAAGCTTCAATACCTTGTAAACCTGGAGTTGAATTGACTTCAATTAACAAAGAGCCACGTTTAGAACGGATTAAGTCCACTCCACAAACAGGTAAACCTAAAAATTTTGCTGCTTTTATGGCGGTTTTGACTTCTTTTGAGGTTAAATTTACCAATTCTCCTGTTCCACCTCTATGAATATTTGATCTAAAATCACCTTCAACACCAATACGTTTCATGGCAGCGATAACTTTATTTCCTGCAACAATAATTCTTATATCTTCACCATTAGATTCTTTAATAAATTCTTGCATTAAAATACTCACATTCATATTGTAAAATGTATCCATTATAGATTTAGCCGATTTTTTAGAATCTGCCAATATCACACCTAAACCTTGTGTACCTTCTTGTAATTTAATAATTACAGGAGCACCTCCAAGTGCTTCAATTTGTTCTTCAACGGTTTCTGGGCAAATAGAAAAAATAGTTTTAGGAATAGGTACATTTTTTCTATTCATTATTTGAAGTGTTCGTACCTTGTTTTGAGCTCTTCCAATACCTAAAGAAGTTGCGGTACTAAAAACACCATTCATTTCAAATTCTTTTACAATGGCTGCTCCATGTCTAAAGACTGAAGAACCTATTCTTGGAATAATAACATCTGCATCATTGATAATATTCTTCCCTTCAAAAATAATTTGTCGTTTACCTTGACCAATTAAAATGGAGCATTTGGTGTGATCTACCACACGCACAATATGACCACGATATTCAGCTTCTTCAGCCAATCTATTGGTAGAGTATATTTGATCACTTACCGAAAGTATAATTATTCTCATAGCTTTATGTACTTTTTATTTTGTCGAATAAATGAATTCTACCTAACAAAAATAAGGTTTTTTATTGTAATGTTTATTTCATTTCTCGCAAAGACGTAAAGACGCCAAGTTGTGAATAATTAATAAAACACGTTTATACCTATAACTTCATTCCAAAGTTATGACAGAATCTTTCCATACTATTTTTTACAAACCTTCAAAATTATATTTATAAAACAAAAAACCTCACAACTTAAAAGTTGTGAGGTTTTTTATATTTAAGAAATCTTAAAAAGTTTCTTATAATTTAAAGTTTAAACCTAAACCAAAAGCCTCTCTAACTTGAAAACCGTTACGTTGTGTATTGTCATCGTAAATTGCTTGAAAAGTTAAATTGGTTGACATAAATTTATTGATTTGCATTACTAAATTCATAGTATAATCAACATCCACATTTTGAGGCTCGTTTAAATAGTTAGTATATAAATTTAATGTGTTTTCCATTGAAATATTTTTCATTAAATTTGTTTTGTAATATGCTTGTAGAGCAGCACCTAATTCAAAAGCAGAAGTTTTTCCTGGATCTGTACCATAAGCACCAGCAAATTCATCATGAACAATAATGTATTTTGCAGCAGCAGGAGAAATGTTTACTTTTAAATTATCAGATTTTTTCCATAACATACCTGGACCAGCTTGAAAATAAGCAGGAGAAAAGAAATGAGAAACATTTGCAATTCTTGTAATACCATCGTCTGCATAAGCATAACCTTGATCCATTTGAGTTTTCATATTAAAATATAAAGAATAATACCAAAAACCTTTCATTTTTTTACCTGCTAAAGAGTTAAACTCTAAACGGTCATTAGATTTAGTAAATACTTTTTGTCCTTTGTTTTTGAATGCACCATAATCTACTATTAATTTGTTATCCCAAACTAAATCACCTTTTTTAAGATTCATATCATAGTTTACTAAAATATTAGTAGCTAAATTTGAAATTCCACCACCAGTCCATTCTTTATTAAAAGCAGATTGGTTAAAAGTAATAGCTACGTTACCACCTTTTTTCCATCCATCTTTAACTTCTTCTTTTTTGTCTTGTGCAAAAGCAAATGAAACACTCATCATTAATACAATTGCTAAAATTCTTTTTGTCATAATTTTCTTTTTTAATAATTTTTAATTGTTGTTTTTGATTTTTAATTAAACGAGTGCAAAGATACAGTATTTTTTTTGTTTGTAACTTGTTGGTTTTTAGATGTTGTGATTTATTGTTCTGGCTTATAATCCTTGTTATAAGTTAAAAGGCTAAATATTTGTTATGTTTTTTAATCCTAACCATTAAAAAAAACACTAATTATTAATTTAATCATTATATCTATATATTATACACGCTACAAAAGGTTTAATTTTCAAATTATTAGTAATCAGTTTATTATATTATTAAAAGGCTCTAGTTTAAAATTGTGTTGTTTTTATCACTTTTATTCACAATAACCCTTTTTGTAATTACAATATAAACAATAATCTTGTAAATTTAATCTTTAAAACTATGCAAATCTGTGAAAACCAATAGCTAAAATCAACATAAATCTGCGTAATCTTAATGAAATAATTTAACCCTAAGACGTACTAAAAAGGTATAAAATTCGCTAAACTGAACAGCTATTTATGAAAATTGAAGTTTAAAAATTACTTTATTTATTGATAATAAACAAATCAACCTTATATTTGCAAAAGTAGTGTGAAACAACGTATGCTTGTTTATACCTAAAAATATATTAATCAAATAGTTATTCTTTATGAAAATTGCCTTAACATTTTTTTTCCTTCTTATTAGTCTTTCCATTTTCTCACAAAAGGAACACCATAAAAACAAACCTAACTTTATTAGAAAATCTAATTTTGTTCAAAGCGTACCAGCTTTAGCAGGAAGAAATTTAATTCCAGTTGATTTAACTCCAACTAAAAATAACAATAATCGTTGGTTAAATTATCCAACAAATTTTGAGGCACTTCCAAAAGGAGAAGATCCATTAATAACTCAAAACAAAGGTTATGAGGCACGTATCCCTGGAAACCCTATTATTCAAAGTTTTGAAGGAGCTTCAGAAGCTACAAATGCTGGTGCTGGCGTGCCTGATTCTACTGGAGCTGTTGGGCCTAATCATTATATTCATGCCTATAATGTGGGTTTTGTTATCTTTGATAAACAAGGAAATATTTTAGTACCACATGCTTCATTAGCAAATCTTTTTCCAAATCATACAGATGGTGATCCTATTGTTTTTTATGATCGCTATGCGGATCGTTTTGTTATTACTCAATTTGAAGTTGGTGGATTTGCTCAAGGACCATACTCAATGTTAGTTGCCATTTGTAAAGGCTCTGATCCAGTGAATGATGGCTGGGATACTTATGAGTTTCCTATGGATGATATGCCTGATTATCCTAAATTTGCTGTGTGGCGAGATGGTTATTACCTAACAGCAAACAAATCATCTGGAAATACTGTTTATGTTATGAATAGAGATCAAATGATTGCAGGACAAGCGCAAGCAGACATAGTAGGATTTCAATTACCAGGAGTAGATCTTAATCCAAATGCAGTTTTTGCTCCTATGGCAATGAATTCAATTGGACCTAATTTACCTCCAGTAAATACGCCAGGACACGTTGTTTATTTGCAAGATGATGCTTGGGCAACAGGACCAGATCATTTAAAAATTTGGGATGTTACCGTAGATTGGAATAGTATAGCAAACTCCTCTATTTCAAATCCTGTACAAATAAATACAACACCTTTTGACTCCTTTACAGCAGCTTTTGGATCAGGTGAAGTTCCTCAACCAGGAACAACACAAAAAATTGATGGAATTACAGGTGTTTT
>Ga0256840_1002520_pt1 | contig 16005 bp, 20 predicted proteins | sample 355202metaG_FD_185969 | JGI IMG/M metagenome (GOLD analysis project Ga0256840, IMG submission 185969) | Hydrothermal vent microbial communities from Mid Atlantic Ridge, Atlantic Ocean - 355-202 | ecosystem: Environmental > Aquatic > Marine > Hydrothermal vents | place: Atlantic Ocean: Mid... | reverse complement strand
GCTTTATGCTGAATATCATTGCTGGGCTTATCGCTTACTCACTTAAAGACAATAAACCATCGTTGAGAATTACGAGCGAAGAATTTAGTATGATGACTGTTTCTTAAACAGATCTGAGGTTAATAAGTAAAAATTAAAACCGGGTAACTCTAAGGTCATTGCCGCATTAGGGAATTGTTCTCGATACTGTTTACGTAAAGCGGCATCTTCTTTTGTTAACTCTGCTATAGCTAAACAAGTAATACGCGCTCTAGCGGTAGGCTCATCCATATCACTAGGATCAAAAATAGTAAGTGATACTTTCGGGTTAGCTTCAATATTCTTAGTGTGTTCTGCAAGGTGACTGATAAAAATAGCAATATCACCTTGTTCAGTGATTATGTATGGTGTGATTGAGCCAAAAGGAAAACCTTCTTCAGATTTTGAATGTGTTGAGAGCACACCAAAATTTTGTGATTGGATGAATTGTTTGGGATCGAGTTTTTTCATGGGGATAAGATCCAATTAACTTCTTTAGCTGTTGTTTTGCCTACTTTACAAAAACGTAAATCTTTTGGTATTTCAGCTCGTGTCGCAGATACAGGGACCCGCCCAGCCATGATTTCACAATATCGCTGTGGGTAGCGAGGGCGTTGTTCTGGCTTTGCATAACCTTCAGGATAAATAGGTAGGTTATTACGATAATCATATTTATCACTGGCACCGACGGTATGGAGTATTTCATGCGCCATAACAAGTGCATTTTGCTTATTTTGTTTTGGCAGTGAGTAGGCGTGGATAATACCGATTAAACCTTTTTGTAGGCCAAGAGAGTGTTCAAGTGCTTGGTTATTTTTGCCTTGATGGTATAGCACAAAGAGCCTAATGCGCTCCGTATTTGATTTGCTATCAGGCGTATTTTTATAAGCCCAGTAGCGTAATTTCATACTCCACCAGATAACTTGAAGTGTTGCATTGCGATCTTTGGGTGGGGAAGGAGGGTGTGCCATGACTGTTGAACCTAGACGTGTAATAATTGGCCTGACAACCGTGAGTTGGTATTGTTTTGCACCTTTGATAAAGAAATTATCTATATCGATAAACTGCTTTTTGGACAATGAATTAATATAAGCTTCCGTTGCAGCACTGCCATCACCATTTATAGGGAAAATGGTTACTTCAATGGGCTGATACCATGACGTAGTACCTAATCGTTGATTCTGGGTATAAATGGCAGCGAGCGCTAAAATTATGAGTAAGAATACAACGCGGAAATTTCTAAAACTAAATACTTTCATATGAGTATTATGAGAGGTGAACTTATTTCTGGCAATAAAAAAGGCCGGGAGGATAAATCCAACCGGCCTTTTTTGTTTTTGCTAAGTTCTACTTATGCTGGAAGAACATTCTCAGCTTGTGGACCTTTAGCGCCTTGAGTAACTTCCATCGTTACTGCTTGGCCTTCTTTCAATGATTTGAAACCATCTGCTTGAATAGCACTGTGATGTACGAATACATCTGGGCCACTTTCTTGCTCGATAAATCCAAATCCTTTTGCATCATTGAACCACTTAACGGTTCCTGTAACTTGATCTGCCATAACTACCTCAAAATTTTTAACTTGTGTAACTTAATATTTTAACTAACATTCTTAGAAGCTAGCTTACGTAACTCCTAACGAGAAGCTCTTCGCATTGTACACGTTTATTCATTTTAAGCCTAATCACCACACAAAATAACTGTATTTTATATTGAATTATAGCTATTAATTAAAATAAAATGTACGTAACCATATGATATTAAATGTTTTAATGTGAATTTCGATACGCGGTAGCATGTGAAGCCGAGATAACCTATTTTAGACTGAAATTTTAGATAAAAGTACATTTCGCGCAAAAAAAGGCGATAAAGCTTTATTCTGGAACGAAATCTTTAGGTGGTTCAGAGCCATCACCGAAGAAAAACTTCTCTAATTCTTCTTTTAGAAACTGTTGTGATTTTGGATCCGCCAATGAAAGGCGATTTTCGTTAATCAACATGGTTTGTTGGCTAAGCCATGATTGCCATGCTTCTTTTGAAACTGATAGGTAAATCTTTTTACCTAATTCACCAGGGTAGGGAGGAAAGTCTAGTCCTTCGGCTTCTTTATTTAGTTTTATGCAAGTAACAGTATGTGCCATGGCTATCTCATAATGATTGTATTAATAGTTTTACTGGAGCAGGTAAGCCCAGTTGTAATGCTTCGTCTATTTTAACCCATTTGAGATTACTATTGTCAGCGATGTAGTTTAAATTAGGTGTGCAGATCATTAGATGAGGATGAATATTAAGCTTAAAATGACTAAAAACATGTTTTATAGGGTCAAGAGACTGGGTGGTCTTCACCGAGAAGATTCTATTACGCTTGCAATAATCGTTGCTTTCATCAGCTGTTTTTGTTTCAGGAAAACTCCACAACCCTCCCCAAATACCGTGGCTATCACGCTTCTCAAGCAATATTTCACCATTAGATGATTGGGCAACAATCCAATGTATTTGTCGAGTAGGAATTGTTTTTTTAGCTTTAGGCGTGGGGTATTGGGTTGGATCACCTTGTTCTAATGCTTGGCAATCGCTGTTAAGCGGACATGAGGAACAATTAGGCTTACTACGTGTGCATACGGTTGCGCCTAGATCCATTTGTGCTTGAATATAGTTAGCAAAATGATGTTGGGGTAATAATTGCTCGGCGTAGAGCCACAATTTAGTTTCAACTGCTTTATTACCGGGCCAGCCTTCAATGGCTGCGTATCGAGTTAATACACGCTTTACATTGCCATCAAGAATTGAAAAACGCTGATGATGACCTAGCGCCATAATGGCTCCTGCTGTTGAACGTCCAATCCCGGGTAAGGCTATTAAATCATCAAGAGTCGCTGGCATATTACCTTGATAAGATTCGCGAACGATTATTGCCGTTTTATAAAGGTTTCGTGCTCTTGCGTAATAACCTAGACCAGTCCAAAGCGCGAGCACATCATCAACGGATGCGTTTGCTAGGGCTTCGATATCAGGAAACTGTTGAATAAACCGTAAGTAATAGGGGATAACCGTATTAACTTGGGTTTGTTGCAACATAATCTCGGATAGCCAAACATGGTAAGGTGTAGCCTGTTGTTGCCACGGCAGATCTTTTCGACCTGACTTATCAAACCAAGTTAATAGTCGCTCACTAAAACTATTCAAAATCAGCTGATACTATTGTTAGAAAAAGCCTTTAAGTTTATCTTTTAATGCATCTTTAGCTTGGTCTTCAGCTGATTTAGCAGGTTTTTCTGGTTTTGCTTGTTCAGCCGTTTTACCATCAGTTGCTTCAGTAGTAGCAGGTTCCGATTTTTTGGAGCCAAGCACACCACCTAATAAACCACCCAAATCACCGCCTAATTTATCTTTAAGTTTATCAGCTATTTTTGCTTTGACTTCTTCTTTGGCTTTGTCTTTAAATAGGCTTGCTAGGTCAACGGTAGGTTTTGGGTTATCGAAGCTACCAGTAATTTTCACGGGAATGGTAAAGCCTTTTAAATCAGCCAGTTCTTTACCACCTTGGCCGGTTGCAGAGCTGATGATAGACACTTTTAAACCGTAATCGATACCTTCTTTAGGTAAGTTGATTTTGCCAGCGCCGTCAATACGTAATAATGGGGACTTAACCAGTAAGTCTTGATTATTAATAACACCATTTTTTGCAATAAATGAACCTGTCAGACTTGAAAAGTCAGTTTTCACAGGTTCATTTGACGTTATTTTTTTGCCGCCTAAAGCCGCTTTCGCTTTACGAATACTCTCAGCAATATTAACGCCTTTTATAGAGCCATCGGTAAAGGAAAAATTTCCGTTGCCACTTAGTGTTGCTTTAATTTGATCGACAGTAGCACCATTTCCTGTCAGTTTTGCTTGAGCATTTGCGGCACCAGAAAGTTTATCACTGCCATTTAAATCTTTTAATAAAGGACCGACCTGTACTCCTTTTAGACTTTCATTCAGAGCGAGTTTTAATGTTTTTCCTCTAGCATCTAGACTAACATTGCCTTTGTATTGTCCTTGATACATATTGGCGCTTAATGGTGCGAGTTTAATTAAGCCTTTATTTGCATTAAGTTCCAAGTGAATTTTTTCACTATGGGTGCCACTAATTTTCAATTTCCCAATATCAAAAGTACCCTTGGCATTGATTCCTCTTAATGCTTCTAGTGGCAATTTATCATCACTAGCTTTAGCCGGCGTTGGTTTGGTATCTGATGCGGCAGGTTTATTACTTGTTGGAGGCAAATAGCGATCAAGATCAATTTCATCTAAGACTAATTTGAATGTGATGGCAGGGTCAGAAAAATTACTTATGCCTAATTGGCCGCTTAGTTTAGTTTGGTCGAGTGTAACTTCTAAGTTTTGGGCGTTAAATCGTTTATTAGAAGCCGTAAAACCAGTAGTTAACTTCACTAATTCAAGTGTCGAGTTATCAGCCATTATAGGTAACTCTATGGCCAGCTTATTTGCCAATTGACGTAGGTTAAAAGGATTGACGGTAAGATTACCTGATATATCTGGCGTATCCGATGAAATCTTGCTTGCCTTAACATCACCATTAATCAACAGATCTTGTATTTGAACTGCTAATTGTGAAACTGCAACAGTTTGTTGTTCCATATTAGCAATAACATCGCCAGTTAAAGTAATGTCTGTTTTAGGGAAAGGTAATGCCTCACCTTCTGCATTAATGGTGAAATTTAGACCTGTTAGCGTATAAAGCTGCTTGGCTAAATCGAGCATTACATCTGAATCTAAGCTGATATGTGCCTTGACCTGAGGTTTAATGCTCGTTAAGTCAAAATTCATGTCTATGGTAGAAGACTTGCCGGGGGCTAGGGAGCCTGTTGTGAGGTTGAAATTGTTAATTTTATACTGTTGCGATGTGCTTGCATCTGTCCAGATAATATTTGCATTAGTAAGCTCGACACCGTCTATATTTATAGATGAAAGTGCAGGTTTATCGCTATTTGAATTAGCAGGTTTATCTTGAACCGCTTTATCGTCACTGGCAAGATCATCCCAGTTTGTTTTTCCTGCTTTATTTTTTTCTAAATTAAGAGTTAAACCATCAAGAAGAATGGTATCCATCACTAATTGTTTTTTTAATAAAGGCATTAACTTGATACGCACTTCGGTATTTTCTACTTTCACAAATTGTTCAGCTTTAAAGCCTTTTGCATTGCTCAATGAGAGTGGGCCTAATTCAAGTGCGACCCACGGAAAAACAGAGAGCTCAATATCACCATTTAAAGTGAGTGTTCGGCCTGTTGCTTTTTCTACCTGCTCAGAAATTTCTTCTTTATAATCATTCGGATCAAAGAAAAAAGGTAAGGCAATAAGCCCCGCTACAACAAGAATAATAAGAAAAATAATTATTTTAATCAAAGTGCGCATGGCTTTTACCCTTGTAATATTTTAGATTGTTGAAAAACTAAAATGATCATAGTGAAATGAATTATCAATTAATGTATTAATTGAGATTATATAGGTTTTATCATTTTCTGTAAGCTCAAACGCGTCATCAATATTGAGTAGGCCTTTTGGTGTTATTAGCGTATCAGCTTGCTTTTTATTTCGTAATAATAAAGCGGGTATTTGTTCAGGTTCATTTTCTACAAAGAAATGGATGGCAATTGGCTCTCCACGGAGTACTTCAATCCCCATTTCTAGATTACTTTGATCGAGACGCAACCAACGGACTAGTGCCAAGGATGAAGGCTTTTCATCCTCAAAAACACCATAAAAATCACCCACATCAAGATGACTATAAGGAATCTCTTTATTGCTGAGCATCATGCCGCCTAAGCCACGATTATGCAGCTCCCAATTGTTAGCAATATCGTATGAGCCAGTATGCAGGGCATTCTGAATATCTTCGAGGCCATTAATTAACTTAACTTGAATATCATCATCAGATTGAATACGTTTAAATTGGCGTTCATAAGAGTTGTTAAGATGGGGAATAACTTTTTTTAGCAATTGGATTTCTGAAGTATAAACAGTGTCGTCAGGTGAAGATGCGGCTAATTGGAATATTCTTTCAATAGAAATTAATGCTGAATGTGTATTAAAAATACGGAGCTTAGGCAAACTACGTTCTTTATGTGTCATTCTATCTAATGAAGTAGGAATATGATCACTAGTAAGATCTAGACAGAAAAAACCTCCCATTAGGGTATCTTTGTTGGGCTGTTTTTGGTCTTCTGAGAGTAAATTAATGGTTATTTTTTTTGTATATTTAGCCATAAGTCGATATAGCTTTAATACATCGACCTTAGTCAGGCGGAAGGGATCAGCAATGCTGGTAAGAATAATTTGGTTGTATATGCTAGAAAATGAGAGTGATGCTCGATCATCTTTGGTAGAAACTTGAGTTTCCAATACTTTTGCTGCCTCGCAGCACAAATAAAGCTGGTGCAATGTATTTATTGATGCAGCTTGAGAGCTTCGAAGAAAGCAGTATGAATGTAATAAATTTAAGCTACTATATTCTGCTACTCGGTTGATAGTTAGTAAAAATGACTCTTTCGATTTTGGATGGTTGCCTTGATGATAAGCCTCCATAAATAAGATTTTATAACCTATCGTGAGTTCATCAATTAACATCGCTAATGCTTGCACAGATTTTAAATAATCATCCTGAGATAACTCTTTAAGTAAATTTACTCTTGCTTCCCAACCACGCATTAGTTGAAAGGTCGATTTACGATAGATCTCAAGTAATATTTGGCGTGTTTTTGATGGGATAATAAAACGGTTTAGAGGTATGAGATTATCTAATACCGCGCTTATCAGTGCATTATCATTATGGCCAGCGAGCAGAAGCTTTAAGGTTTGTTTTAATTCAACGTGATCTATTATTAAATCAGTTTGTATTTCTGTTTGCTCAGGTAACGCGAAATTTATAGATGGCAAATCACGATGAGCCGATTGTTTACGTGTCAGGCGTTTAGAAACAGAACTTAGAATAGATTCTTTTTCTTTAACAATGGGTTCAGCTTCAGTATTTTCAGCCGCATAGATGTCTTGTAAGGCTATTTCTTCGGGAGAGTGATTTTTTAATCTTGTGGATAAGTGAATTTGCTTTGCAGCTGTATCAAGTACTTCGGAAAAGCTCTTTGTACGTAATGGCTTTTTTAAAACAATATCTACAGCAACGTCCACATCTAGATTAGTGGAGAATAAAACGGACATGCCATCTGAACTAGAATGATTTTGCCATGCGGAAATGCTACTTTCTGATTCAAACGAATAAATATACAGATCAGCAGAGCCTGATAATACAATTTCCCAATCGTGTTTACGTTGAGATTTTGTTAAGTGAAACATTGACTTGATTGAGCCAATATCACCATCATTTAATTCACAAAGTTTAATTTTTAACGTTGACATTAAAGCGGTACCCTAGTGGATCTTCTGAACAAGTCATGCACGAAATAGCTTGCGTCAAAAAGATTTAGTTTTAAAGCCTGCCCCGTACTTGATACGGGGGCGAAAAACGCAGGTAATAGCGAGCTATTACAAAGTTTTTTAACGCAGAAACTGGATGTTTTAGGCGTGAGATATGAGTTCATGACTTGTTCAGAGGCTCCTTAAACATCCTGTTCTTTTTCATTCCAAATTCTTACAGTTCTGATTGTGTTATCGGCCGTTTGAATGACTTCAATAATATAATTTTCAATACGCAAACTGACACCTGCTTCAGGAATACTTTCTAATAATTCTAAAATTAGGCCATTGATCGTTTTCGGGCCATCGGTAGGCAAGCTCCACTGATTATGACGATTTATTTCTCGAATAGTTGCTGAACCATTAATAAGATAACTGCCATCTTCTTGGGGATGAATATCTTTATCTTCATCGATCAAATCAGAGGTAAATTCGCCGACAATTTCACGGAAAATATCTTCTAACGTAATCAAACCCAGCATATCACCATATTCATCGACCACGATACCTGTACGACGGCGTTGGCGCTGAAATTGAATTAATTGCACATTGAGAGGAGTGCCTTCAGGTACAAAGTAACTTTCTTTAACAATATTGCTTAACGATTCTTTGGTGAAATTGTCCTGTGCTAGCAAATGAAGTGTTTTTCTCACATGCAATATACCAATAAGATTATCCATATTATCTTCATATATTGGCAGACGAGTATGACTACAATGTGAAAGCTGTTTAATAATATCTGGCAATGCGGCATTGATATCTAAGCCTTCGATTTCATTTCTGGGGGTCATAACATCATCGACGGTGACTTTTTCAAGATCCAAAATACTCACCAACATTTCTTTATGTCGTTTAGGTATCAAGCCACCGGCTTCAATCAGAGCGATACGGAGCTCTTCTCTATTAATTGCTGATGTTGAAGATTCAACAGCTGAAACGCCAAATAAAGACAGTAAATAATTGGTAATAAGATTGGTAAACCAAACCAAGGGATAAAGCAAAAACAACAGCGGTTTTAAGATAAAGCTGGCAGGAAATGCAACACGCTCAGGATGTAACGCTGCTAAGGTTTTAGGCATTACCTCGGCAAACAATAATACAATTAAGGTGAGCGCAAAAGTGGCAATAACAATCCCATTTTCACCATATAATTTAATTCCAATTACAGTGGCAATCGATGCGGCAAGGATATTGACAAAGTTATTGCCTAATAAAATTAAACCTATCAGGCGATCGGGACGTTCTAATAATTGGCTGGAACGAATGGCTCCAGCATGCCCCTCATTTTCTAAATGACGTAATCGATAACGGTTCAGAGACATTAATGCTGTTTCAGAACTAGAAAAAAAGGCCGAAAGAAGCAGTAAGATAAACAGAATAATAAATAAAAGGGAGAGCGAGGTACTTTCAAGCATCAGTTAATAATATATTCCAAAACAAATCGGCTACCAGAGTAAGCTAATAATAAAAATATAAAACCAATTAATATCCATCTAATCGCGGTTGCCCCTCGTAAACCATTCTGCCAACGTTGCCATAATAATATTGCAAACACACACCATGCTATAAGCGATAAAAGTGTTTTATGTGCAAGGTGCTGAGCAAAGATATCATCAATAAAAAATGCACCCGCAATAAGCCCTATGGAAAGTAAAATGAAACCGCTGGTGATAAGTTGAAATAAGGTGGTTTCCATTGATTGTAATGGCGGTAGCTTTTGTATTAGTCCAGCAATATGTCGTTGTTTTAATTGTTGTTCTTGAATGGATAACACAATAGCCTGAATTGCCGCTAAAGCGAATAAACTATATGCGGCTAGTGAAAGTAAAATGTGCCACTCTAATGCTGGGTCTAACAGTGCGCGCGCCTCTTCATGAGGTAATGATATTTTTAGAATAAGGCTTAAAGCAACGATGGGATAGACAATGATCCCCGGTGGCGCATTAGGCGTTTTAGCGCCCCAAATAAGAGCAGTCAGAGCCATCAGCCAAGCAACAATAGATAGGGTGGTAAATAAGTTTAATACCCAGCCATTTTCCATGGTCAGCATAATATCGGCACCATGGAAAATCAGCGCAAGCACCGTCAAAATACCCACAGGTAATAACGATACTGAGGCAGGTTGATCACGCTGTACAAAGCGGCGGATCAATAGTGCTGTGCAACAGAGATAAAGCAGAAAGGCGAGTGAATTGGCGATTGCCACTAGTTCTCACTCCTTATATTGATAGGCATAGTTTTATACAAAATCATCGATGTAATCTTAATTAGCATACTATATCAGTTATAATCATACTCATTATATATAAAAGATAACTATAAGGTGAACCATGTTCGATAGTTTGACAGATAGACTTGGCAGTACATTACAAAAGCTACGCGGCCAAGGCCGGATCACAGAAGATAATGTAAAAGAAAGTATGCGTGATGTGCGCATGGCATTGCTTGAGGCAGATGTAGCTCTGCCAGTTGTGCGCGAATTTATCAATAATGTAAAAGAACGCGCAATGGGGCAAGATGTCCTGCGCAGCCTTACACCGGGCCAAGCCTTAATTAAAATAGTTCAAGATGAATTAACCGCGGTAATGGGCGAGGCAAATGAAAGTCTCGATCTCAGCACACAACCACCGGCCGTTATTTTGATGGCAGGTTTACAAGGCGCGGGTAAAACAACCAGTGTTGCAAAATTAGCTCGCTGGTTAAAAGAACGTGAAAAGAAATCGGTCATGGTCGCCAGTGCCGATGTTTACCGTCCTGCGGCGATAGAACAGTTAAAAACATTATCAGCCGAAGTGGATGCGCAATTCTTCCCCAGTCAAATCGATCAAGATCCGGTTGAAATCGCCCGTGCGGCAGTAGAACAAGCCAAGCTACAATTAATTGATGTAGTCATTATTGATACCGCAGGTCGTCTGCATATTGATGACGATATGATGACCGAAATCAAAAATATTCACGCGGCAATCAACCCGATCGAGACCTTATTCACAGTTGATAGCATGACAGGTCAAGATGCGGCGAATACCGCCAAAGCGTTTAATGATGCTTTGCCATTAACCGGTGTGATTCTAACTAAAACAGATGGTGATGCACGCGGTGGTGCGGCACTATCAATTCGCCATATCACCGGCAAACCGATTAAATTTATGGGTGTCGGTGAAAAAACTGATGCCCTAGAACCCTTCCATCCTGATCGTTTAGTATCACGCATTTTAGGCATGGGCGATGTCTTGTCGCTGGTGGAAGAAGCACAACAGAAAATGGACAAAGGCGCGGCTGAAAAATTAGCTGGCAAACTTAAAAAAGGTAAAGGTTTTGATTTAGATGATTTTCGCGATCAACTCCGCCAAATGAGCAATATGGGCGGCATCGGTTCAATGATGGATAAAATGCCGGGCATGGCCAATATTCCCGCCGCTGCAAAAGCACAAGTCAATGATAAAGAAACCGGCAAGCTAGAAGCCATTATTAACTCAATGACGCCAAAAGAACGCAAACGCCCAGATATAATCAAAGGCTCACGTAAAAAACGTATTGCCGCAGGTTCAGGCACCCAAATTCAAGATGTAAATCGCTTATTGAAGCAATTCAAGCAGATGCAAACCATGATGAAAAAAATGAACTCAAAAGGTGGTATGAAGAAGATGATGCGTGCCCTAGGTGGAAAAATGCCCATGGGTGGTGGCGGTGGAATGCCTTTTTAGGGTTCAAACTTATGATAGATAAAGCTTGTAAAAATCAATCGAGACTCACTCTAATTCTCATTAAAAACAAGTTATAAATACTATGAAATATTATACGTATATAGCTTTTCTCCTCCCTATAAGCATAATGATACTGTCCGGGGTAATCACTTACTTAATACCAGGTTGTGATGTCGATAGTGGCCGAGGAGCTTCTCAGCAATGCGGCGTATTAGGTCCGTTTCTTAGTGCTGGTATTTTAGGTGGTTTCATGTGGTTTATGTTTGGTTTGTTCGGTTTAATACCTGTATCGTTTATTATTTTCCTTATCAATAAATTTTCTGATAATGGCATTGAAGCTGAAACTAAACAATCACCAGATCCATTTGACTTTTTAAAGGACGATGAGAAATAAAAAAGGAATCAGGCAAATCACTAGGATCGGACTCGTTTAATTTAGCTACTTTTATGGTGCTACCTCATTAAAATTCTTAATCTGATGCATTCGCTCATGTAAAATGGTGACAATACCCACTTCGCCACTGCTTAGATATTTCCAATAGATAAAGTGCTTTTGATATTTTAAGTAAAACCCGCTAACACCAAATTCAGCAGGTATAGGGCGTGACAATACCGTTTTTTTAGCGACCTTGGCAAACGTATCAAATAAGCCTTCAATATAATTATTAGCGTGTTGCTGCCCCCATTTATTGACGCTATAACGATATATTTCATCAAGCCTAAACGAGGCGGCATCTTGTAATAAAAATGTTGCCATTTTTTAAAGGGTGTTTCTGCTAATTATATCTGCGGCGGTAACGGGTGAATATGTTGTGTCTGGCGCTGAAAAAGCTAATGTAAGCTCTGCTTTTAGGCGCTCAAATATTTGTTTCTCGGCACGTTCTTTATCATGTCGGATAAGGTTGCGGACATATTCACTGATATTTTCATAATCACCATTATTACCCACATTACTTGCCACAAAATCGCTTAACTCACCATTTAAACGAACGGTCATTGTTGTTTGTGTCATAATTTACTCCGTGATGCTTGGATTGTATTCAATATAATTAATATGTAATACAAAGTCAATTGACCAACCCTAATTGAATAGGATGCTTTTTGAATGTGAAACGGTAATTGACAGACAAAGTTAATTTAAACTTCCCAAACACTAAATACTTGCGTAGAATATATCTGTTTTTCGATCCAGTTTTTTACAGGCAGGAATATGGTCACAATTAGATTATCTCGCGGCGGTTCAAAGAAACGCCCTTATTACACAGTAGTAGTAGCAGATTCACGTAACAAACGTGATGGTCGTTGCATCGAACGTATTGGTTTTTTCAATCCTTTAGCTAAAGGCCAAGAAGAAGTTTTACGTTTAGATTTAGATCGTGTTGCGCACTGGGTAGGTTTAGGTGCTCAAACTTCTGATCGCGTATCAAAACTTGTTAAGCAAGCGAAAGCAGCTTAAATAAGAAGAAAGATTTCAGTTATGAGTACTTCCGAGGAATTTATTCCGGTAGGGAAAATATCTGGGGTCTTTGGCGTGAAAGGTTGGATGAAGATATTTTCATTCACTGACCCACGCAAAAACATTTTAAGTTATTCACCGTTATATATGTCACAACGTGGCGAGTGGATAGAAGTAAAAGTAATGACGGGCCGTGTTCAAGGAAAAGGCATTGTGTTAAGCCTTGAGAATGTAACCGATCCTGACCAAGTTTTACCATTAATTGGTAATGAGTTGGCGATTACTAAACAACAGCTAAAACCTGCTGGCAATAATGACTATTATTGGTCACAGTTGATTGGCATGGCAGTGGTGAATAGGCAAGATGAACCACTCGGTATTGTTGATAGCTTGCTTGAAACCGGCGCACATGATGTGTTACAGGTGATCGAGGCAGAACAAAAAACGCAACGTTTGATTCCATTTGTGATGGATGAGATCGTTGATTCAGTTGATTTGGATAATAAAATTATTCGAGTTGATTGGGAATTAGATTACTAACATTTAGTCTGAGGTAACAAAAATGCGACTTGGCGTTGTGTCCTTGTTCCCTGAGATGTTTGATGCAATAACGAAGTATGGCGTGACAGGTCGGGCGGTAACGCAAGGCAAGTTAAGCCTAGATTATTGGACTCCACGTGATTTCACGATGGATAAGCATCAAACGGTAGATGATAGACCTTATGGCGGCGGCCCCGGCATGGTGATGAAAGTTGAGCCATTGCAACAAGCCATTCGTGCTGCAAAGCAGCAATTAGGCGAGCAAACTAAAGTGGCTTATATGTCACCGCAGGGGCGCAAGCTTGATCAACAAGGTTTAAAAAAATTAGCAACAAGAGAAGCGATGATTTTTGTTGCAGGACGATATGAAGGCATTGATGAACGCCTGATTAGCGAAGAAATTGATGAGGAATGGTCGATTGGTGACTATGTTCTCAGTGGTGGTGAACTTGCCGCAATGACCATCATTGATGGCATGGCAAGATTGTTACCCGGCGTGTTAGGTGATGAAGAATCAGCACAACAAGATTCTTTTATGGATGGTTTATTAGATCACCCGCATTACACACGACCAGAATTGTTAGCCGAACAGACAGTGCCAAAGGTGCTGTTGAGCGGTGATCATGAGGCGATACGAAAGTGGCGGCTCAAGCAAGCTTTAGGAAGAACGTGGTTGAGGCGGTCTGATCTGTTGGAGGCGAAGTCATTGTCCAGCGAACAGAGTGCATTATTAGAACAATTTATTGCTGAGTATAATACCGGCAAAAATGAGTAGGATTTTAGGAGTAGTATATGAGCAATATTATTGATCAAATTAACGCGGAGCAAATGAAACAGGATCTTCCTGATTTTGCACCAGGCGACACTGTTGTTGTAGGCGTAAAAATTAAAGAAGGCGACCGCGAACGTGAACAAGCATTCGAAGGCGTAGTTATTGCCGTTCGTAACCGTGGTTTACATTCAGCATTTACAGTGCGTAAAATTTCAAACGGTGTGGGTGTTGAGCGTGTTTTCCAAACTCACAGCCCTGCAATCGCGGGTATTGAAGTTAAACGTCGTGGTGATGTTCGCCGCGCCAAACTTTATTACTTGCGTGAGTTAACAGGTAAGGCAGCACGAATTAAAGAAAAACTAGGCTAAAAAAACGGTTCAACTCACCGTTTAAATTCATCATTTCTGCGTTTAAAAATGGGCACTCACACGTGTGAGTTTACATTTTTTGCCTTGAACTGATAAATTTTAACGGCAATTTGAACAGTTTTTTGGATCTATCTTGATCCCGTCTGTAAAATAAAGAAGGGTACAACTATTTTAGTTGTGCCCTTTTTTGTATTATAGGGCTATGGAATTTCAAACAATTTTTAATGCACCTTTTGGTCCTATTAGACTTCATGCGGATGAATATGGTCTGCAACAGATTGAATTGTTTCCAATACCATCAAACGTTGCTAACCGAGCATCTACTATTTTGCAGCAACTTGAGCAACAGTTAACAGTTTATTTCTCTAATGCCCAGATACAATGGGAAATATCTTTACCTACAAAAGGCACAGCTTTTCAGCAGAAAGTATGGCGTTATATGCAAGCGATACCTGTAGGTGAAACACGTAGCTATGGTGAGGTAGCTAAAGCGCTCAATTCTTCCGCTCAAGCTGTGGGTAATGCCTGTCGTGCTAATCATTTTCCAATTGTTATACCTTGCCACCGAATTGTTTCTAAATTGGGCTTAGGCGGTTTTGCAGGCCAAACTTCAGGTGACAGCATCAATGTTAAGAGGTGGCTATTAGATCATGAGCGCTGATACGATTTCTCATCATCTACAACCTTTTCTTGATTCATTATGGTTAGAATCAGGTTTAAGTAAAAATACGGTTGAAGCATATCAGCGTGACCTTTTAGGTTTTGCAGCTTGGCTCAAAGAATCGGATATTGATTTAGTGGCGGCGACGCGCGAACATATTTTGGAATACCAAGGCATCCGAATGCGTGAAGGTCGCAAAGCCCGCAGTGAAGCCCGATTACTTTCAACCTTACGGCGTTTTTATCGCTATTTATGTCGTGAAGAAATTCGTGATTCTGATCCAACAGCAAAAATTGAGTCGCCGCGTTTAGGTAAACCCTTGCCTAGTAGCTTGACAGAAGATGAAGTGGAAAGTTTATTAGAACAGCCTGATACATTAGTACCGTTAGGTTTGCGGGATAGAACGATGCTTGAAGTTTTGTATGCAACCGGCTTACGCGTATCAGAATTAGTGTCATTGACATTTGAGCAAGTAAATATGCGCCAAGGTTTGATTCGCTGTGTGGGTAAAGGAAATAAGGAACGATTAGTGCCTTTAGGTGAAATAGCTTTAGACTATTTGCAACGTTTTATTGTAGAAAGCCGCCCTGTTTTATTAAAAGGTAATGTGAATGAGGATTTATTCCCTACGCAACGCGGCAAGGCGATGACACGGCAAGCCTTTTGGTATTTGATCAAAAAATATGCAAAACAAGCGGGCATTGAAAAAGACTTATCGCCACATACGTTACGTCACGCTTTTGCAACACATTTATTGAATCATGGGGCCGATTTGCGCGTAGTGCAATTATTATTAGGGCATTCAGATTTATCTACTACACAAATTTATACTCATGTAGCAAAAGAACGGCTAAAAAGTTTACACGCGCAACATCATCCACGAGGTTGAGATCTTAAACTAATTGTCATTGCCTAATTCTTATATACCCAAATTACTTGAAGATGCAGATTTCAGAGCTTAGCACGAAGGTCAGAACAAGGCGCAATGTGAAGGCAATGACTAGTCCTTG
>Ga0256840_1002519_pt1 | contig 16008 bp, 20 predicted proteins | sample 355202metaG_FD_185969 | JGI IMG/M metagenome (GOLD analysis project Ga0256840, IMG submission 185969) | Hydrothermal vent microbial communities from Mid Atlantic Ridge, Atlantic Ocean - 355-202 | ecosystem: Environmental > Aquatic > Marine > Hydrothermal vents | place: Atlantic Ocean: Mid... | reverse complement strand
TAATGCTCTCCTTTATCAATAATGAGTTTGATGTATTGGTTTCAACCACTATTGTTGAAAGTGGATTAGATGTCCCAAACGCTAATACTATTTTTATAAATAATGCCAATAATTTTGGCTTGTCTGATTTACATCAAATGAGAGGAAGAGTTGGTCGTTCTAATAAAAAAGCCTTTTGTTATTTTATTACACCCCCATATCATAATATGACAGATGATGCAAGAAAAAGAATTCAAACTATTGAATTATTTACAGATTTGGGTAGTGGAATTAATATTGCTATGAAAGATTTAGAAATACGTGGTGCCGGTGATTTATTAGGTGGTGAACAAAGTGGCTTTATCAATGATATTGGTTTTGAAACCTATCAAAAAATATTAAATGAAACTATTGAAGAGTTGAAAGAAAATGAATTTAAAGACTTGTATAAAAGCTCTTCTAATAAACCAAAAGAATACGTAAAAGAAATTCAAATTGATACCGATTTTGAGATTTTATTCCCCGATGATTATATAAATATTATCTCAGAAAGGTTAAATTTATACAATGAGCTTGCTGATCTTAAAACCGAAGAAGAACTTCTCGATTTTGAAACTAGAATTATTGATCGTTTTGGAGAACTTCCTATACAAGTTGTAGATTTATTAAACAGTGTTCGTGTTAAATGGATTGCAAAACATTTGGGTATAGAACGCCTTATTCTAAAACAACATAGAATGATTGGTTACTTTATTTCCAATCAGCAAAGTTCATTTTATCAAACCACTACATTTACAAAGGTTTTACAGTTTGTTCAACAAAACTCGTCAATTTGTACAATGAAAGAGAAAGAAACAAAAAACGGCTTGCGTTTGTTATTAACCTTTATAAAAATTGATTCTGTTAAAAAAGCATTGGAAACACTTCAAAAAATAGCAGTTTGAAAAGTCAGCATTTAAAACATATAGCTGAACTAAACATAGCTGTTCTTTTGGTAAGCACCTCTGGTATTTTAGGACGGTTTATTTCAATGCCTCCTCCTGCAACTATATGGTTACGATGTTTGTTTGCCGCAATAATTTTAGGCGCATATATTTGGTATAAAAAAATAAATTTAAAAATTGAAGGTAAAAAAGATTGGATTACCATTGTTCTAAGTGGACTATTGTTTGGAGCACATTGGATTACTTATTTCTACGCACTACAACTTTCAAATGTTGCTATTGGCATGCTTTCATTATTTACATACCCTGTAATAACTGCGCTTTTAGAACCGCTATTTTTTAAAACAAAATTGAATAAAAAACATGTGTTTTTAGGTATTATAGTTTTGGTTGGTGTTTACTTTTTATCACCTGAGTTTAATTTAGAAAACAATTATACAAAAGGTGTGCTGTTTGGATTAATATCAGCTGTTTTTTATGCAATTCGAAATATATTAATGAAAAAGAAAGTCGCTAATTACCATGGATCAATGCTTATGTTTTATCAAATGATAATTATAACGCTAGTTTTATGGCCTGCATTGTTTATTTTTGAAGCTAACCCAACAACAAACGATTGGCAAGCTCTATTAGTTTTAGCATTGGTTACAACAGCTATTGGACATACATTATTTGTAATGAGTTTTAAAAATTTTTCTATTAGTACCGCCAGTATTATGAGTAGTATTCAGCCAGTTTACGGAATTTTATTTGGCGTGCTATTATTAAATGAAATACCTTCAGGGAATACATTAATTGGTGGTTTTTTAATTCTTACTACAGTAGTTATTGAAAGTATTAATTCAAATAAAAAGTATTAATTTTGATGCGCATATCTGCGCAGGCAGGTATCTATTACAAACGTAAATTATAGATTCCTGTTTTCACAGGAATAACAAAAGAATCATCTTAAAAAAGTAACATGGAATTTTTTAGAATTATAGATAAACAAGTAACAGAAGAATTAATTAAAGAAAAAATCAACCCAGAAAGTTTAGATAAATTTACAGAATCTATGTTCTTTCTTGAAGAAAGTGCTACCAATTTTAGCGGTGCAACACTTTGGGGTGAATTTTTAATTAGTTACGATAAAATAAATGGCGGCGTTCGTTTTACATTGTTAGATTGTCCAAATGCATTAGCTTGGACAATTACAACTGGGTTTCCTCCCGAAAGAAACAAAATAATTTTGCATTGCACCATAAACAGAACCCAAAAACCACCAGAATTTGTCGATGAAATTAATGCTTTTTTAGAGGAATGGGAAACGGGGTTAAATTCTCAATTTTAAATAGCCTCAAATAATTTTCCGGGTAGGGGTTTTACAACTCCTTTCATTTCTAAATTGAATAAAATAGTGGTTGTTTGATGAATTGGCAATTTGCAATTCAACGAAATTAAATCTAACAATTCTTTGCCATTCTCTAATAAAAAATTATAGATTAATTGTTCTATATCTGTAAGTTCTACAAATAATTGTTTTTGAATAGCTTTGGATTGTTTCGGTTCTAATTCCCAATTTAACATTGTTACAATATCTTTTGCTGAAGTTAGTATGGCCGCTTTATTATATTTAATTAAACTATTACATCCTTTACTATAAATATCAGTACTTCTTCCCGGAACCGCAAAAACATCTCTACTATAGGAATTTGCAATATCTGCAGTTACTAAAGACCCTCCTTTCTCTGCTGATTCAATAATAATTGTTGCTTCAGATATACCTGCAACAATTCTATTTCTTTTTAAAAAATTTTCACGTATTAATTTATCATTATGCCAAAAATCAGTTATAAAACCTCCATTTTTATTAATTTCAGAAACATGTTTTTTATGTGATTTAGGGTAAACCTCTTCAAAACCATGTGCTAAAACACCAATGGTTTGTAACTTATTTTTTAATGCCGCTTTATGTGCGCAAATATCAACACCATACGCAAAACCACTTACAATAATTGGCTTATATTCCTTTAAATCTGAAATTAATTTTTCACAGAAATCTCTTCCATAACTAGTAATTTTTCTAGTACCAACAATACTGATAATTGGCTGGTTATCCAAATCAAAATTTCCTTCCTTAAAAAATAAAATAGGAGCATCTACACAATGTTTTAATCTTTTAGGGTATTTTTTCTCCGTATAATAAAACGTTTCAATAGCATTTTTCTGAATATACTTCAGTTCTTTTTCTGCTTCCTTTAAGTTTTTAGAATTTAATAAGTTTTTAAGTATTACAGAACCTATTCCGTTAATTTTTTCGAGTGTTTTTCTTTTTTCGGTAAGTACATTTTTGGCACTTCCACAGTACGAAATTAACTTTTTGGCATTAATATCACCTATACCTTTTACCCGCTGTAACGCCAAAACGTATAGCAAATCTTCTTCAAGCATTTTTTAACAATTTGAGTTCCAAGATATAAAATTTTTGTTAATAAAAAATATACTTCTCTGTAATTTTAACAGTGGTTTTATTTATATTTGTTTTGATGACTTTAGCAAACTACATAAGTGATTTACTCTACCGATACGAATGTGTAATTGTGCCAAATTTTGGTGGATTTATAACCAACAAAATTTCAGCAAAAGTAAACAACTTTACACATACTTTTTATGCTCCTTCAAAGCAACTAACCTTTAATTCACACTTACAAAATAATGATGGATTATTGGCAAATTATATGGCTACCGCTAAAAACATTTCATATACTGAAGCCGTTTTAGAAATTGAAAATGACGTTAAAAATTGGAAATTATCTTTAAAAAAGGACGAACTTGAATTAGAAAATATAGGTTCATTTCATTTAAATGAAGAAAAAAAAATAATTTTTGAGCCAGCCAACGTTAATTATTTAACCTCTTCATTTGGGTTAAGTTCTTTTGTTTCTCCAGCCATAAAACGTGTTGATTATAAAGAAAAAGTGAAACAATTGGAAACCGTAGCTCCTATATTTCACACTAAAGAAAACAACTCTAAAATACCCGTTTTTATTAAATATGCTGCTGCTGCAGTTATTCTGTTTACATTAGGAACTGTTGGATGGAAAGAATATCAGAAATTTGAATACAATAGTTTAGTTGCACAAAGTGAACAACAACAAAAAAATGTTGAAAAAACAATACAAGAAGCTACTTTTATAATTGATAATCCACTACCTGCAATTACACTAAGTGTTACCAAAAAAACCAATAATTATCACATTATTGCAGGGGCATTTAGAGAACCTGCAAATGCTGAGAAAAAATTACAACAATTATTACAAAAAGGCTTTAACGCTCAAATTTTAGGTGTTAATAAATGGAATTTAACTCCTGTTGCCTTCGAAAGTTTTAATTCAAAAAAGGAAGCAATAAACAAATTGAAGATTATTAAAGAAACTGAATCTAAAGCTGCTTGGTTGCTTGTAAAAAAATATTAGTACCTTATAATTATTATCCTTTTTTGATAAAATAGCTATATCTTTGCGGGGAAAAATTATCAAGGAATGATAAAAGCACCTAAAGAATCTTTAACTATTTTAACCGATATGGTTTTGCCGGGCGAAACCAATCCATTAGGAAATTTATTTGGAGGTGAATTATTAGCACGAATGGATAGGGCTTGTAGTATTGCCGCTCAGCGTCATTCACGTAGAATAGTTGTAACCGCTTCAGTAAATCATGTTGCTTTTACCAAAGCCGTGCCTGTTGGAAGCGTTGTTACTATTGAGGCAAAAGTTTCTCGTGCATTTAAATCTTCAATGGAAATTTATGTTGATGTTTGGGTTGAAGACAGAGAATCTCAACAACGAACAAAAGTAAATGAGGGTATTTACACATTTGTGGCGGTTGATAGAACTGGTACCCCTGTAACTGTTCCTAAAATTAAACCCGAAACAAAACTTGAAAAAGAACGTTACGAAGGCGCTTTACGACGTAAACAATTAAGTTTAATTTTATCGGGAAAAATGAATCCTGATGATGCTTCAGAACTGAAAGCGCTTTTTACAAATTAAGTTTCTTATTTATAAATCCATTTTTTTGGATTTTCATATGTTGTATTCCTTAATAAAAAGAACCCCAAAATTGTTTTCCCTGTAATTTTATCGGTAAAAATTGTACCTATTTCTTGTTTGGTACTAACCTTGTCTCCTTTTGCCACAAAAACACTTTCTAAATTTTTATACCCCGTTATATAATCTCCATGCTTGATTAAAATCATTTTTTTATTCCCAGACATTACTAAAATATTAAATACTGTGCCATCAAAAACAGCTCTAGCTTTACTGCCTTCATTGGTAGTTATTCTAATGCCGTTACTTCTTATAATTGTAGCTTTATTTATAGGACTTGGCTGGTTGCCATAATACGTTGAAATATACCCTTTTTCTAAAGGCCAAGGTAATTTTCCCTTATTTAATGTAAATTTTGACGCCAATTCTTTTGCTTCTGCTGTAAGTTTAAACACCGCAGATTTACTTGTTTTTTTATTTGAAGCAATAATTGCATCTTTAATTACTTTCTTAATTTGTGCATCAATGCGTGCTTCTTCTTTTTGAAATTTCCGAATCTGTCTTTTATACTTATTTTCTTTTTTCTTTACACGACTTAATAAATTCTCCTGCTCTTTCTTTTCTTTCTCAACAGCTAATTGTTCTTCCTTTTTTTCAGATAAAAGAAGTTGTTTTAACTCTTTTTTTTGTAATAACGTATCAATTAAAACTTCTAATTCTGCTATTTTAACTTGAATTTCTTCTCCCTGCTTTTTTCTAAAAGTGGCATACTGTTTCATATATTGAAAACGCTTGTACCCTTGATAAAAATTTTCTGATGATAACAAAAACATAATTCTGCTATTTTGAGATTTACTTTTATATGATTGAAAAATCATATCACCATAATTCTTTTTTAAAACCTCTAAATTTCGTTTGTTTTTATTTATTTGTAATTGATTTAAGTAAATTTCATTTGCAAGCTCTTTAGATTCTTTTGTAATAGCTGAAATTAAATTTTCTCTTGATTTAATTTTGTCTTTTAAATCCTTTAATTCATTCAGTAAGTTTTTCTCTTTTCTTTTGGTATTTGAAAGTAATGCATTGATGTAGATTTGATCTTTTTTATTCTGAATTCTACGTGCTTCAAGTATTTGACGTTTTGTTTTTTGAGCAGAAACATCCGTGCTAAATATTAGTAAAAGAATAAAAAAAATATACTGTAATTTACACTTCATTATTTTAATTTAATTTCTTTATAACCTCTAGGTATTGAAAATGGAAATGTTAACTTTTTATTAAACTCAACCCAACGGTACTCAATTTTTATTGTGGTTGCGTTTTTATTGTCTGTAGCTAATATATTAATATTTTTAGGAAATTGTTCTCCGTTAATTTCTTTGTAATTTGAATAAGAAACGGATAATAATTGCTTCTTTTTGGGACTGTAAATTTCCTGTTTGTTTAATTTAAAATTAGTTGGGTTTAAAAAAAATAAAATTCCAAATAACTCCTTTTTCTTTTTTGGCGATAATTTATACAAGTTATTATCAATTACAGAATTATATTTTCCTTTTTTTAAATTTAAAACAGCCTGTCCTAACAATATATTTTGAATTTTTTTATAATCTAACTCTGTACCTAACCATTTACTTAATAATGAAAAATCTCCATTAAAATAGGTTCTTTTTATTTTTTCATAATAAATTACTCTTTTAGGAGTAATTTTAATTTTTGCAATTGGTATTCCAAGTTTTGTAGCACTCATCCAAATTGTTTTATCTTTCTCTAAGCGCAATTTAATACCAATGGTTGTAGATGTATTTTTACTTCTATACCTTACTGATAACCTAGCATATATTGTTTTTTTATTAAAACTATTACTGTAGTGATTATTAATTATTTTTTTTGTTGAAATTTTAGCAATGCTACTTGTGCTAATAACTTTTTTAGTTGTTTTGCAAGAAGTAATAACTAACAGAATTACTATTACTATTTTTAAATTGTATTTCATTTAATCTTGATTTCTTAAATCCGTTGCTTTTTGCATAAATTTTAAAGCTTTATTCGTGTCATTTAACCCTTTATAGCTTTTAGAAAGTTCTTCATAAAAATCGGCCTCCATAATTGTATTGTCAATTACAAAATCAATGCCAAGAGTTAAAACGTCAATTGCTTCATTATATTTTTTTAGTTTATTCAATGCAAAACCATTTATTTTATATAAATAAGGTTGTGCAGGAAATAATTCTAATGCTTGTAAGCTATCGTTATACAAAGCCTCAAAAAGTTCATTTTTAACTTCTCTATTTAAAATTTCCACCAATATTTTATAATTTTTATTTTGGTTGTATGCTACTTTTAAAATTTTAATGTCAATATCTTTTAGAGATAGTTTTATTTTAACATTTGTTGTTGTTTTAAGTAGTTTTCTATTTTCAAGATATTTTTTTAAGCTCTTTATTCTTTGCGTAGAAAATGCTTTTTTTTCTATTTCAGTAATTAATTTTTCAGCTTTTATATAGTCTTTATTTTGAAAATAAAGCAGTAGCAATTCATCCATGTTATTTGGTTGAATTTCAACAACTTTTTTTTGGATTTCAATAGCATCCTTAAAATTACGTTGAGCTTTATAAATTGCTACTTTATGCTTTAGTAAATAACTGTTTTTAGGTTCTTTTTCCAATGCTTTATCAATAAAAAAAATAGCTTCCTCATAATTTTTTAATAATAATTCATTTTTTGATAACTCAAAATCTACCGCAATATTTAAAGAATCTATTTCATAACATTGTTCTAAATTTTCTATTGCTTTCGTGTAATTTTTAATTGCTTTTTGCTTTAGTGCTTCAAAAAAATAGGATTGAAAATTTAAATTATTTTCTTCAATACTATTTGTTTTTTGCGCATAAGAAAAACTGGAGATTAACATAATTGCAACCAATATATAGTTATGTAATTTTTTGTTTTTCATACAATGTGCAATATACAATTCTTTAACATTAACTATATAAAATACATAATTTTTAGTTTAAAATACTAAAAAAATTAACTGCGTTTATACTTCTGGTTGCACAAACTTATAGTGGTAATAAAAAATATAAATTTCGCTTCTTTTTACCAATGTTTTTACACTTAATATTTTATTCATTTAAATACAAATCAGCAAATTTATAACCTACTCATTAAACTTTTTCCCTATACTTTTAAATAGTAATACTTCTAAAGTAGGGTTTTACCTTACTTTATGTATGGTTTTTTCTTACTGTAATTAAAAAATAAATTACTAACATTGTAAATTAGTGTATAGTGCTTTAGAAAAAGAAAAAAACTATGAAGATTATAAAACAACTGGAACGCCTCCAAAAATTAGACCATTTACTTAAAAACGAATGCACAGGCACGCCTGAAAATTTTGCTAAAAAATTAGGAATTAGCCGAAGTCATGTATATCGTTTAATTGAAACACTTAAAGATTTTGGTGCAGAAATAAACTACAACCGTAAACAGCAAAGTTTCTATTATAAAAACCCATTTAATATTAAAAAACTGATACCCCTTAACAAGCTTTCTGTTTCAAATATGGAAAAAATAAATGCTGGTTTTAGCAAAAATACCGTTCCGTCCTTTTTTATGAGACGGAACTCTTTTACTTTCACACCATATTTTGCGCAAAATAGAGACATAAGCTATGGGTGTCTTTAAACAAATTATAGATTTTATTTAACTGTTATAAAGTGTTATGTTTAAAGTTTTATTATTGTTAATGCTTTATATTTTAAAACAAATTTTATTATGAAAAATTTAGAATTTGAACAAATGGAGAATATTGATGGAGGTGGGTGGTTCAGTGATGCTTGTACAGGTATTCAAATTGCTACTGCGGTATATGAAGCGGGTGCATTTCTTTTGGTTGTAACTCCATTTGGAGCTGCTGCTGGCGCAGGTATTGTTGTAGCAAATATAGCATGTTTATTTTCTTAAAAATGATTAAATGACTTTAAGAAAAATAAAATTAATTGTGTTGATTTTTATAGTAAGTTTAATAATTCTTGATTTGTCTGGGATATTAAATTTAAATAAAAATGAAATGAGAATTGTAATGGTTATTTTCTTAATAATATTTATTCATAATAATTTTAAAACAATCTTTAAAACTAAATAAAATGAGAAAAATAAAAATAAATAAAATGACTTCTATAAATGGTGGTCTAACACCATGGAAACAGCTGGTAGAATATTCGGTGTGGGTTTAGTTGCTATTGGCGTACCACTCGCAGGATTCGCTGGTGTATTTATAGCATCGTTTGGTGCAGCAGGTTTAGTAGCGAGTGTTTGGAATGGAGACCCTTGTGATTAATCATTTAAGCTAATAATACTCATAGCTATATAATTTTCATAATTACATTTATAAAAAGTGATTTTGTATATAGCTATGAGTAATCTAAATATTGAATATACAAATTATGGAGAACAAATTGATAATCAAAAGAATTAATGAATTAAATAATAGAACTAGAGATTATAAAATTTATATTAATGGAGAGTTGTTTAATAATATATCCCTATTTGAGGATGAAAAAGTTTTTCTTTTTTATAAAAATGAAATTGAACTACAGCTAAAGATTGATTGGTGTAACTCAAAAAAAGCAAAAATTAATTTTAAAGATAAAAACTGTACAAAAATTTTAGTATATAGTTCAATTCCTAATAAATTATGGTATTTTATTATTTTTGGTTTAATATTTTCAATACTCGTATTTTTACTTCTAAAGATTAACTTATTTGGTGTTTTGGCTATTTTATTTACTCTAATTCCTGTATACAAAATCACTTTTGATAAAAATAATTATTTAAGATTCAGGTTTTTATTATAAACAAAATATTATTAGAACTAAAATTAAACCATTTTTAATTAAAAACCTTAAATATGAAAAATATAGAATTTGAACAAATGGAAAAAGTTAATGGAGGCAATTGTACTACATCTGCAGCTTCGGTTGTTGTGTCTAGCGCTGCTTTAATTGCTATAGGCCTATCTACTGGACCTATAGGTTGGATAAGTCTTGGTATTGCTTTAACAGCATCTTCACTTGCAAATTATAATTTTTATTCCACATGCTAATGAGATTTAAAAATATTAGAATAATCTTAATTTATCTTATTGCAATTGCTTCAATAATATTGGTACTATATTCTTTGTTTTTTGATTTTGACAAGATTAATATTATAGTGGGATTGTTAGTTTTTATTTCTGTTATCTTAACTTATCGTTCGAATAGAAATAAAAATTAATATAAAAACTCAGAAAAATCACAGGCAGTTTTAGCAAAAATACCGTTCCGTCCTTTTTTATGAGACGGAACTCTTTTACTTTCACACCATATTTTGCGCAAAATAGAGACATAAGCTATAAGTGTCTTTAAAAAAATTGTAGTTATTAATTAACTGTATAAAGTGTTATGTTTAAAGTTTTATTGTTACTAATACTTTATATTTTAAAAACTATTTTATTATGAAAAATTTAGAATTAAATCAAATGGAGAAAGTTAATGGAGGCGTTACACTAGAGGAATATTGTTCAACTTTAAAAAAGTTGATTAATAACCCAGACAACAATTTAGACCCTTTCTTTTATAACTTTTTCCAATGTTCCCAATTTGAAAAATAATTTAATTACTTATTAATAGGGTGTCCTTTTTATGGATACCCTATTAAAACGTAAGAACTTTCATATTAAAATTAATTAATTATAATCAGACCACTTAATGAGAATAGAAATGAAAATTATTTTTACTTTATGGGCTCTTTTTTTATACATAAGTGTTTTTTCTCAAACAGGTTCAACTATAAAAAAAGGAGTGATTTTAAATAAAGTAGATTCAACCGCTATGCCCTTTGTTAATATTTATAGTGATATATATAAAATAGGTACCGTTACAAATGAATTAGGAAAATTTATTTTAAGTGTTCCCAATACAGTTTCAAATAATGTAATAACAATTAGCAGTTTGGGGTTTTTTACTAAAAAAATTAGTTTTGATAAAATGAAAGATACTATTTTTCTTTCTCCTTCTGTAGAAATACTAAAGGAAGTTATTGTTTCTAATATTACACCTAGATTTAGTAGTGTTGTTGATAGTATATATGCGAGATTAAAAGATAATTATTCAAATAAAAGGCATTTATTAAGAGCTTTTTATAGAGAATCAGCTATAAGGGATTCTATGTATGTAAGAATAATAGAAGCAGATATTGGAATGCAGGAATACGGAATCAAAAAGACGTTAGATAGAAATCGAATTAAAGTTTATCAATACAGACGCAGTAATAATTTACAATCTTCTTGGCAAAAAAAATTTATTAAAGTAGCCTCAAGAATTTTCTCTATGAATCAAATGGTTTGGTTAAAAAATAATGATTTTATCAAAAACTTTTCAAAAAATGATAAGTATAAAGTTTATCATAAAAATATTTTAAATAACTTCATTTTTGACTATCATTCTACTACTACAATTAATAATACTCCTGTATTTGTATTTTCTTTTTACTCTAAAGATTTTGAAAACTTAAATCTTACTGAAAATCAAATCAGTAAAATATATGTGAATGCCAATGATTATGCTGTAATTAGGTTTAAATGGGTTCAAGGTTTAAATAAATATAATTCATTTTTAGAAATGTCTAAAAATATTTATAATTATGCTAAGATTGGAGATTTTTATTATTTAACAAATGTAAGTAGAAAATCTAACTTTAAAAAAGAATATATTAATTACAATATACACGTTTATAAAGTCAACACTAATAGGAAAGAGTATTCCAAAATTAAAAGAAAAGTCGCTGAAAATGCATATGTAAATTTTGGAGATAAAGAATATAAATACGATTCTATTTTCTGGAAAAATTATAAAATTTTGCCAGAGATTCCTTTAAAAGTAAAGATGCAATCTTTAATAGAATTAGAAAAAAAATTAGGCAAACAATATCAAGATAATTCAAATGGTATACAAGAATAATAAGTGGGTTTTTATAATTGTTTTTATACTAGTTTTATACATACTTAAACTTATAATTACAAAAGAAATATCACCAATAGTTAAACCGAGCTATGAGTACTCATTCAAGAATTTTTTAATTTTTACCTATTTATTTTCATTAATAGGATATGTTTTAAAAATTACACTTTTGTTTGGACTTTTTAAACTATCATTGTTCGTTTTTGATATTCAAGCCAAACATTCAATTTTAAGTATTGTAGTTATAGGGGAAACTATTAAGCTGATATTTATAAAGGGTACAAAAATTGCTTCTTTTTATTTATCATCAAAAGAGATGTCTCTTGAGCAGTTTTCATTGTATGAGTCAAAATTTAACTTTACCAATATCTTTAATATCAGAAATTTAGATGACTTTAAATATTTAATTAATTTTATTAATGTATTTGATTTAATATATATAGTTGCTATTGTGTTACTGTTCATTGAATTTTATAAAATGAATTTTTATAAATCTTTTAAAATTATTGGAATGCCATATATTATCATACTTTTTATGTTTGGAATATTTAAAACATTTATGAGTTTATAAAAGTTAAAAATCAATTAAATGAAGAAAAAAATATTTTACACAGTAGCTATAATTATAATCTTAGCATTAACAAGTGTCGCAATTACAAAATATTTTAAATATCAAGAATATAGAAAGAGTATTTCAGATATTTCAATAATAAATTATAAAAATTTAACATTAAAAGGAATGGAATTTTATAATAAAGGTAGCTATAACTGTTTCTTGATATTTAACTCAAATTGTGATTTTTGTTTAGATGAAATTGAAGATATTATTGATAATGGTAAATTGTTTAGCGATGTAAATTTCTATTTAGTATCTGACCAAACAGAGGAAGAATTATTAGAATATGCTAAAGATTCCGAATTTTTAGAAGAAGATAATTTCACAATTTTACTTGATATAAATAATGATATTAATAAATTTTTTAATTATCCCGGAAATCCGAGTACATTTATGTATAATAATGAGGGTAAATTAATAGATTTTAAAAAAGGATTTTTACAGTTTTATGACTTAAAAAGAATGATTAATTAACGAATTATTCTTTAATTGAATCATGAAAAATAAAATTGTAAGAACTTTTTTTAAACAACTCGACCAAAGCGACTGCGGCGTTGCTTGTTTATTATCAATAATTAATTTTTACGAAGGTAATACTTCCTTAGAAAAGCTACGTGAATTAAGCGGCACAACAAAACAAGGCACCACATTATTAGGCTTATACCAAGCTGCCAACCAATTAGGCTTTAAAGCAAATGGCAATGAAGCAGATATACAAGCGTTGATTGACCATAAAGAACCCTTAATTTTACATGTAGTACTAGAAGAACGTTTACAACATTATGTGGTTTGCTATGGTTTTAAAAATAATAAATTTATTATTGGTGATCCCGCAAAAGGAATAACTACATATACCAAAGCAGCATTAACCAACATTTGGAAATCTAGCACTTGCTTAACGCTTACTCCAAACAAAGATTTTGTAAAAGCATTGGATACTAAAAAGTCTAAAAAACAATGGTTTCTTAATTTATTAAAAGAAGATTCGCAATTATTGGGTATTAGTGTAGTAATTGGAGTTGGAGTAGCCTTATTAGGTATGGCAATGGCTGTATTTTCACAAAAATTAATTGATGATATTTTGCCTTCACAAAACACTCAAAAATTAGTTACGGGTATTGGCTTGTTGGCTTTTTTATTATTAATAAGAGTATTGTTTTCTGTACTACGCGAATTCCTATTAATAAAACAGTCTAAAGATTTTAATAATAGAATTATTGACAAATTTTACGGTTCGCTATTGCATTTACCAAAACCTTTTTTTGATACTCGTAAAATTGGAGAATTGGTAGCGAGATTAAATGATACAAATAGAATACAGCGGGTTATAAAATTAATTGCCAATAATTTTATAATAGATTTTTTGGTAGTAATCATTTCTTTTGGGTATTTATTTATGTATTCTTGGCAAACAGGAGTTATTGCTATTATAAGTTTACCTATTTACTTTATCTTAATTTATCGTTTTAACAAACGAATCATTAGCGCTCAAAAAGAAGTAATGCAAGGTTATGCACTAAGCGAGAGCAATTATATTACTACCATGCAAGGTATTTCAGAAATTAAAAACTTTAACAAGCAGCCTGTTTTTAAAAAATTAAATGCACTTATTTATGGTAATTTTCAAAACAAGGTATTTGATTTAAGTAAAATAAATATTCGTTTGTCCTTACTCTCTGGAATTTTAAGTGTGGTATTTTTAATTTCAATATTGTCTTACACTTCTTACAGTGTCTATCAAAATACAATGACATTAGGTGAGTTAATGGCTGTGTTAGGAATTGCAGGATCGCTTTTGCCTTCAATAACTAATTTAGCATTAATAGCAATACCCATTAACGAAGCAAAAATAGCGTTTAATAGAATGTTTGAGTTCGCTTCTATTCAAACAGAAAATAAAGGCGAAACAAGTATCATTAATTTAGATTCTTTAGAAATTAAAGATTTGTCGTTTCGTTTTGCAGGAAGAAGACAGTTGTTAAAAAAAATTAATTTAGAAATAAATAAAGGAGAATTTGTGGCTATTGTAGGTGAAAGTGGTAGTGGAAAAAGTACTCTAGGTCAGATTCTTCAAAAATTCTACCGTTTTGAGAATGGTGAAATAACAATTAATCATAAACTAAATTTCACAAATATAAAGCTAGAAGATTGGCGTAATTTAATTGGAGTGATACCTCAAGAAATAAAAATATTTAATGGAAATGTATTAGATAACATATTGCTAGGTGTTGAAGATAATACCGTAGAAAATGTAGTGAAGTTTTGTCAAGAATATGGTTTTGAAAAATTTATTGCAGAATTACCTCAAGGTTACAGTACTATTTTAGGTGAAGAAGGTATTAATTTATCAGGCGGTCAAAAACAAATAATAGCATTGGCTAGAGCTCTATATAAAAAACCACAGTTTTTAATTTTAGATGAAGCAACTGCTGCAATGGATAGAAATACTGAAAAATTTACTATGGATTTATTATTAAAACTAAAAAATGAAATTGCTGTCCTTTTTATTTCTCACCGCTTACATACCCTTAAAAATAATGCTGATAGCATTTATGTGTTGGAAAATGGTATTATTACTAATACAGGTAATCATCAAAAACTTTTAGAAAGTACTAATTTTTATAGTGATTATTGGACAATTTGATATTTCTTCTTTTGAGAACAGTTTAATTTGAGTTTTCAAAAAAGAGAACCTCAAATAAGGTGAAAAAACATGTTAAATCAATCTTATTATTTTACTAAAAAAATATTGATTTCCGTATAAACAGATTGTTTACATAAATAAATGGTTTGTTTCCTTAAACAAGTGGTTTGTTGGTTATTTTTTTTATATTTATGCTTATTTATTAATTTTTAAAACTTATTAAAGTATGAAACAAAATTATTCTCAAAAAAAATTGTTATTAATTTTCATTAGTTTCCTCTTATTTATAGGGCAAATTAATGCGCAAAAAAAAGAGTTGACCCCAATTGCGAAACCCAGCCAGTTAAGAGTTAAACTTGGTAAGGTTTATAGAGCTAACCAAAAAGACCTTTTATTTAAAGAACATTTGAATAAAAGGAGTATCGATAAAATTATTTTTGTCAAACGTGAAAGTGATAGGCTAGGTTTTACACATGAAAAATATCAGCAATATTATAAAAATATTAAAGTTGATTTTGCCACTCCTATAGTTCATATCAAAAATGGTGAAATCAAATCTCTTTCCGGAGAATTTTATCAAATTGAAAACTTAAATATTACCCCTAAAATTTCTAAAGGAATAGCTTTACAAAGAGCCATTTCTAGTGTTGGTGCATCCTCTTATATGTGGCAAGATACTAGAAATGCCAGACTTATTAATTATGAAAAACCTAAAGGTGAGCTTGTTATTTTACCAGGTTATCTTATTGGTAAAAAAGAAGATAAATTGGCTTATAAATTTGACATTTACGCTACACAG
>Ga0256840_1002518_pt1 | contig 16008 bp, 15 predicted proteins | sample 355202metaG_FD_185969 | JGI IMG/M metagenome (GOLD analysis project Ga0256840, IMG submission 185969) | Hydrothermal vent microbial communities from Mid Atlantic Ridge, Atlantic Ocean - 355-202 | ecosystem: Environmental > Aquatic > Marine > Hydrothermal vents | place: Atlantic Ocean: Mid... | reverse complement strand
AGAAAGTGTTTAGATTACAAAACACCGTATGAGGTATTTGAAGAGTTAACTGGGGTAGACATGAAAAAAATATGGTTATGCACTTATTACTAGAATTCACGCTTGCCAAATCTGCCGATATTTTCCACGAAGATCGATGCAATAGAATAACTATTACATCTCACTTCATGAAAAATAGCGACAGATTTTTCTGCACTAAAATCTAATCGACTTAATCAGGTTTTCCATAAGAAACTATGATTCAGAAATATGTAGAAATAGGGGGGGATGGGTATATATGTTTTATAGGTCGGATTAGCGTTAGCATAACCCGACCCAGAATATGGTAATTAACTTTTTCTTCTAAGTCCCCAATATAAGCCTAATGCGGCCATTGTTGCAGATGAAAGATTAGCGGTAATAAAGTTTTTAAGCCCGCCTAAATGTGGTGAAATCCATGCAATCAGGCTGTTATATACATTTTCAAAATTTTCCCATCTAACATCTATCATGCCAGCATATTGAAGACCGAAGAGTAGAATCAGAATTGTTCCTGAAATGAAAAAGACAAATTTTAAAAAAGTGCGTGTTGCAAAGCCTATAACAAAACCTGCAAAAAAACTAAACCCCATATAGGTAAATAGTGCTATCCAGTTACCCGCTTGAATTGATTCCCCAACATCCATAACTTATTCTCGTTATTTACAAAAGCGCGTAAGCATATCATAATTTGCTAATTTTTGGGTTGGAATTTTGTGGAACTAAATCGTCGTTTTTGTGTAGCACCGATGCTGGACTGGACAGATCGTCATGAGCGTTATCTATTACGTCTTTTATCTAAACATGCTGTGCTTTATACCGAAATGGTAACAACGGGGGCACTTATTTATGGCGATAAACACCGCCATCTTCAGTTTAATGCTGAAGAGCATCCTGTCGCCTTGCAATTAGGTGGAAGTGAGCCAAAGGATATGGCGCTTAGCGCAAAAATGGCAGAAGATTATGGCTATGATGAGGTGAATATCAATGTAGGATGTCCCAGCGACCGTGTACAACAGGGTGCATTTGGCGCTTGCCTCATGGCAGAAGCAGAATTAGTCGCCGAAAATATTGTTGCCATGCAAAAAGCAGTGAAAATTCCAGTCACAGTTAAAAATCGTATTGCTATTGATGATATGCCAGAATATGAAACCCTGCACAATTTCTTGCAAGTGGTTTCACAGGCAGGTTGCAAAACTTTTATTATACATGCACGCAAAGCATGGCTTAAAGGCTTAAGCCCCAAACAAAATCGCGATGTACCGCCACTAAATTATCAACTCGTGTATCAGATAAAGCAAGAATTTCCAGAACTAGAAATTATAATCAATGGTGGGATAAAAACACTCGAAGCATCTGAGCAACATTTAAAACAAGTCGATGGAGTCATGATGGGAAGAGAGGTTTATCACAACCCTTTTATTATGAATGAAGTTGATAAACGTCTCTACAGTGATAAAACAGCGAGAAATTCATCTGAGTTAGAAATACTCAATCAGTATATGGATTACATGCAAAAACAGCTAAATCAAGGTCTACTTCTAAAGCACATGAGTCGGCATCTTCTAGGCTTATTTACAGGCAAGCCAGGCGCAAAAGCATGGCGCAGACATATCAGCGAAAATGCTTATAAGAAAGGAGCAGGAATAGAAGTTATTCAGCAGGCTGCAAATTATATAAGCTAAACCCCGAGTTCTCAAAAAATGCAATAAAAGGGGGGGATGGGTATCTACAAGATTACTCTGAATCCATTAATATAAACGTGATGGAGTATTGATGTTTTGCTTGGAACCCCAATTATGGCTGCTGTGATGAACACCTCAAGAGGTTTCCAATGAGCCATAATAGTAGTTCTATCAACTATAAAATGAAATATCCATCATGAAAGAATATTACGAATTAGTATTGATTTAGTAATGACTTGTGTTGCTTCTTTTTTGTCTTAAATTGTCTTAAAGAACTGGTCTAATTCTGTTTGATTTGAGTGCTTTCTCAGGTTAAGAAGATAGAGAATAAGTGTCGGGAAATCGAGGCTTCGTTTGCGAGTAAATACTGTTTTTGAAAGGCGGTGTTTTTTCTTGAAAGAAGGCTTGTTAATAGTATTATTAATAGAAGCATAAGTATTCTTGAATGAGGTCGATAGTAGTCATTTTGGTTTCCTTTGAAAGAGTGAATTAATGTATTTCATGGTGGATATATTATAACATGATCATAGAGTTATAGCTTAACTTGCTGGCATTGGCTCTGACCCCAATTATTATTCTCAGACCAACATATCCTCAAAAAACCAAGCAGAAAACTCATGCCGCCCAGAAACTTTAGATTTGCGATAAATTGTAGAAGCTTGTTGTCTGACTGTTTTTTCTTTGGTATTTCTAAGCTCTGCAATCTCTTTAAAACTGAGACCTTTCAATAAAATTAAAGCAACTTCTTTCTCGCTTGGCGTTAAGCCCCAAACCTCAAATTGCTTATGAATATGCTTACTGTATTCACGACCAATTTTTTTTAATTTATGATGCGTTAATTCTAAATCACTATTTGCTTGCTCTACCTGCTGATTTAATGAGTCAATTTCTAATGAACGTTTTTTAATTGCATCTATTAGCATAACTATCCCCCAGAAAGATAGACAGACAGTCACGATTTCTAGTCCAATATGCAACCACTCATCACCTTGCCCGATGTCTTTAATAAAATCAGTAGCATTGATAATAATCACTATTGAAAGCATAAGTATTAAAATAATATCTTTAATTTTTAAATTTTTCATAATATTAATAAGGAACGTGCATAGAATAAGTTGAGCAATTATGACGTAGGATTTTTGTTTCTGATCCAATGATCTCAAGAGAAGCATAGTTATTCTACGCGACGATTGAGATCATTGGATCAGGAGCAAAAAGGCAAGCCAGAATGATCAAGTTATTTCATGCGCGTTCCTAAGTTCCTAAGTTCCTAAGTTCCTAAGCGCATATTCTTCTCTGCCATAAGCATAACACTAATGTATTCAAAAGAGTTAAATTAATACCTTTTCCGCATGGTACATCTGTACCATAAGCACACTACAAATGCCTTGTAGCCAGTATAAATAGACATTTGACCAATATCAATTATCCCTCTCATCCGTAAACTATGCCTCAAGTGTTAGTGAAGTCGAAACAGCACGATTACACACAATATACATTTAAACCCACACATAACCCATCCACAAAAAACAAATAGAAGGATAACGAAAGGAATAGCATTATGAATAACAAAACATTATACAGCTTAATATCAAGTAGCTTATTATTAACAGCCTGTGGCGGTGGCGGAAGTACCAATATTGCCCCTTCAAGCACCTACCAAATTACAGGAACTGTTCCAGGAACGCTAATAGAAGCATATTGTGACAATGGTTCGACTTACTCTGTCAAATCCACACAAAACGGAACCAGCAAACATCCCTTTAGTTTAAAACTCCCTAAAAACCTTGCCTGTCGTGTCGTTATGATTACAAACGAAGATGATGCGACAAACAAAGTGATAACACCAATTAAATTTATAGATCAACAAGGTAAAACCAGCACTATCATTTCAAGCAAAACTGGTGGTGATATAGATTTAGGCAATGTCAATCTAGCACTAAAAAGAGCAGACATGACAGCAGATTCAAATAATGATGGTGTTGAAGATATCCCCAAGGAAGTCATTCTGAAGGATGCAGATGCCTCTGTTATCGAAAGAACAGCAGATCCACTAGACACTGATAAAGATGGCATCCTCAATATCTATGAAGATGATGATGGTGATGGAACACCAAACCGTTTTGATAACGATGATGACGGTGACGGAACCCCTGATATTAATGATAACGATCACAACAATGATGGTGTTAATGACGATGATCTGGACGGTGATGGCATTAAAAATAAGGATGATGTAGATGATGACAACGATGGTATTGCAGATTCAAAAGACAATGATGATGACAACGATGGCATTGTAGATTCAAAAGATGATGATGACGATAATGATGGCATAAAAGATAAAGACGACGATAACAACGACGACGATGGTAACAGCAGCGGCAACGACGACAACGGTAACGGCGGCGGCAACGACGACAACGGAAACGGCGGCGGCAATGACGATAACGGTAATGGCGGTGGCAACGACGACAACGGTAATGGCGGCGGAAATGACGACAACGGAAACGGTGGCGGCAACGACGACAACGGTAATGGCGGTGGCAACGACGACAACGGTAATGGTGGCGGCAATGACGACAACGGTAACGGCGGCGGCAATGACGATAACGGCAACGACGACAACGGAAACGGCGGCGGCAATGACGACAACGGTAATGGCGGTGGCAACGACGACAACGGAAACGGTGGCGGCAACGACGATAACGGTAATGGCGGCGGCAACGACGACAACGGTAATGGTGGCGGCAATGACGACAACGGTAATGGCAATGACGACAATGAAAAAGATGGCAATGACCACAATGGCAACGATGACTAATCACTAATAATCATCACAGTCAAAGAGCTTGTTAAAGCATTAAAGCTTATCAAGCTCCAGTACTTACATTGGTACTGGCGGTTTATTGCTAGGGCTTGGCATTTTAATGGCTAATATCTTTTTTGGCTTATTTGAAGGAGAACCTCGACAAGTACAACAGATATAGTAACAATTATTCTGAATAACTCTGTCATAAATCGGCATTTTTGTAGGTCAAATTAGCGATAGCATAATCCGACAGACTGCGGTAACCTGTATGCTTATTGTCGGCTTACGCTACACAACACAGGTGATAGTTCTGTCAGAAACAGGAGATACAATGAAAAATACAAATAAACTTAAGCTACAAAGCAATACTACAAAAGTAGATGTCTGGGATATTTTAGTTCGTATTTTTCACTGGTCCCTAGTTCTATTTTTTACCATAGCTTACCTAACGGAAGATGATTGGCTAGATATTCATACGATTGCTGGATATACCGTCTTTTTATTATTGATATTTCGATTGATATGGGGAGTGATTGGCACAAAATATGCAAAATTTCGCAATTTTTTACCCCAGCCAAAACGTGCCATACAATATCTAAAAGATGAAATATCAGGTGATGCCAAACAATATCTTGGTCATAACCCAGCTGGTGCGATCATGGTATATCTATTAATCATTGTTTTATTTTTAACTACCTTATCTGGCATGGCAATAATCTCTACTGAAGGCTTTGGTCCCTTAGCGGGTACGTTTGTATCACAGTGGTCAGGTAAAACATTAGAAGATATACACGAATTATTAACTAGCTTAATCCTATTTCTTGTCTTTTTGCATATTGCTGGTGTTGTTTTTAGTTCATTTATGCAAGAAGAAAACTTAGTAAAAGCGATGATTACAGGCAAGAAACAAACAGAAAACAAAGGAGAAAAATGATGAAAAAATGGAATATTTTATACACAAGCACAACAACACTGTTACTCACATTCTCAACCGTCCATGCTGCTGATGCAGTGAGTGGACTGTTGCAAGATTATAAAAAAGCAGGGGTTGCACAATTTTCAGCCTCTCAGGGTAAACGCTTGTGGTACTCTAATAACAATGGCAGAAGCTGTACAACATGCCATACACAATCTGTTAAAAATACAGGAAAGCATAAAAAGACGGGGAAAACTATTAAACCAATGGCTCCCTCTGTCAACCCAAAGCGTTTAACAGATAAGCGTAAAATCAAGAAATGGTTGTTACGCAATTGTAAATGGACGCTCAAACGCGAATGCACCACCCAAGAAAAAGGCAATATTCTTATGTGGTTAAAACAGCAATAGCCATAATTTAGAGAAAACCTAGGAGGCTATATCTGAGAATAGAGAGCCTCCTCCTAGTCAAGTCGATTAGAGTTTAGCCCAGAAAAACCTGTCACTATTTTTCATGGATCTAAAAATAATTGAACTTGATCAGGGTTTCCTTAACTCTCAAGCTTGGGAGCGATTAAAAACTCTGTGGCTCTCTGTGAAACCCTCCGTGGCTCTCTGTGTTATAAAAAATGCAAAAAAAGGGGGGGATGGGTATCTAAAAATTTATTCTTTACCCATCAAACTAAACTTGTTGGAGTACTAGGAGGCTGTCCGAGAACTAAGAATTGACTGCAAATCCCATAAATATCATAATCTGAGCTTATCAAATTCGTTAAATAGAGCGACTATTCGCCTCTTTTGATAAACTCACCTTATAATATTTCTGGCATTTTCGCTTCAATCCTAGTTCTCAGGCAGCCTACTAGAGAAAAAAACACTAATTCAACTCAGGAGGTTGATATGAATAAACTAACATGGTCAATAGGATCAATTTTATTAGGCTCGACTCTGATTTTTGGCTTTACTAGTCTAAGTCTTCAGGCAGATTCATTATTTGAAAAAAAAGAACATCATGAAAATGAACGTGATGATGACGATGAAAAAGGAGAACATCAAAGGCAAAGCCGTATTTCTGGCTCAAGCAGCCCAAGCAATAAACTCTACATTGAAGAATGTGGCGCTTGCCATGTTGCTTATCCCGCAGGTTTATTACCGAAAAAAAGCTGGAATAAGATAATGACAAATCTTGAAAACCACTTTGATGAAAATGCAGAACTTGACGCACAAACAGGGAAACAACTCAGTAGCTATTTAAATCGCTACGCGTTGGATTCGGGTAATTCAGGTAGGCTTCGGAAGATGCTTAGAAACTTCCCCAAAAATACCCCTGTCAGAATCACCAAACTGCCCTATTTTATTCGCAAACATGATGAAATACCCGCTAGAATGGTCAAAGGAAATCCTAAAGTAGGCTCATTTAGCCAATGTGATAAATGCCATCAAGGCGCACAACAAGGTGATTTTGAAGAAGATAGAGTGAAAATACCTGGTTTTGGTCGCTGGGAAGATTAAGGAAAACCTGATCAAGTCGATTAGAGTTTAGCGGCAGATTTAGCAAGCTAAAAATAATTGGACTTGATCAGGATTTCCTTGAGAAAAACGATACTTTTTTATTGTTAAATTTACATTTCTTTCCTTGCGGTAATTTTTTATGCGATTTAGTGACTGGAAATCAGCTTCATTATTCTCTGTCTTAACCATACCGATGCTATTGCTTACACACTCCTTATATGCAGCGGAGTGCGCGCCTTGGCAAGATACATTTAAAAATAAAGATAATCTTATCGTTGGTGTCATTACTATCAATAATCAAAATGTATTTAATTTAAAAAACCCAAAAGAACAGGCTTTCGGACATCGTTTAGCCAATAAAATACACATAAAAACCAAACCACGCGTGATTAAAAATCAACTTTTATTTCAGACAGGCGATAAGTTCCAGCATTTTAAACTCGCTGAAACAGAAAGAAAGCTACGCGCTCAACGTTATATTAAAGATGCTAATATTGAAGCATTTGAAGTGTGTGGCAATAAAGTTAATATTCACATAAAAACATCAGATAACTGGAGCTTAACACCCAGTCTATCCGCCTCTCGTGCAGGAGGAAATAATCGGTCAGGAATCAAAATTCAAGAGCATAACCTATTTGGGTTGGGTAAAGGCCTTTCACTTAGTTATAAGAAAGGAGTAGAGCGTAGTAGAAAACTACTCGCTTATAAAGATCATCAATTATTTGGAAGTCATAAAACACTCGTGCTTGGCTATCAAAATAATTCCGATGGTAAAGGCTATGATGTTAACTTGAATCAGCCATATTTTGAGCTAGAGAGTAAAAGCAGTTGGGGGATTTCTGCACATAATCTCAAACAAGAAAATACACTCTATGACAAGGCTGAAACTAGCAATAAGATCACTACGAGAGAAAAGAATTATTCTATTTTTTATGGCTGGTCGGCTAAACATCAAAAAGATTCTGTCACACGCTTTAAAGTGGGTTGGGCATTTAATAAAACCAAATACTTAAAAGCTGATAATCCTATTGGCTCATTGCCTTTTGCTATTCAAGAATCATATCCTTGGTTTGAATATACTCAACTCGATGAAAAATATATAAAAAAAATCAACTTTAAGACAATGGGAAAAATTGAAGATGTTGCTTTAGGCAAGCGTTTAAGTATTGGGCTTGGCTTACTACTTAAAGATTTTTCTTCTGATAGCAATCAATTAAAACTAAGCTCAAAATACAGCAAAGGCTTTGAATTAAACAGTCACTTACTGGGCTTTATTTCACTTGATGCCAGCACCTATTTAGGACGCGGCAACTTGCAAGGTGAAACCATTTCGATTAAAGGTGAAATTGATCACTTTAAACCAAGTGGAAATGACATACGTTTAGCCGGCAGTTTTCAATTTTCTAATAATCAAAAACCACACAAACAACTATTTCTAGGTGGTGACAGCGGCTTACGAGGCTATCCACATGCCTTTCAAACAGGCAATAAACTTGCCCTTGTGCAAGCTGAAAAACGCTTTCATTTTAACTGGTATCCCTTTCACCTCGCTAAATTTGGTGCAGTCGCATTTGCAGATGCTGGCACGGTCTGGGGCAATGGCAATAAAGCAAAGCTATTAGCTAATATTGGCGTAGGTTTGCGCATGATTCCTACTCGCTCAAGTTCTTCCAAAACCCTGCATCTTGATCTCGCAGTACCATTAACGGATAAAGCCAATACTGATTCAGTCTATTTTGTAATAAAAACAAGTCAGTCTTTTTAGCTCTCGAACAGCCTCCTAGGAGACTGTCTGAGAACTAAGAATTGACTGCAAATCCCATAAACATCATAATCTGAGCTTATCAAATTCGTTAAATAGAACAACTATTCGCCTCTTTTGATAAGCCCACCTTATAACATTTCTGGCATTTTCGTTTCAATCCTAGTTCTCAGACAGCCTCCTAGCGAATTAGCCTTAAATATGAAACCATTGCTATTACAGTCCAAACACCTGAGCGCATGAACATTGCTTTTACCGTCCTCGCTTCAAATAAACCACCATTATTGATATGCCAGCCAAAAGCAATAAAAACCACTAAGGTAACAATTAGAATAAAAATTGCTAACCATACTGCCCAGCTTTTTTGTGACCAAAGACCAACCCCAGCCACAACATATAAAAAGCCTAATAAGAAGTTTGACCAAAGCACAAAAGGCACATAGTTACCTGCTGCAACTCGTCCTGCTCCGTCTATAAACAAAACTTCCCCGCCTGATTTGAGCGTAAGCAAACCAAAGATAATTGCAATTACAGAGAGGACTTTAAGCCCGATATATTTTTTTGAATTTGTCATATTACGTTACCTTAATATTACCCATCCCCCCCTTTTTTTGCACTTTTTATTATTGCTTCATGCCCAAAGGATAAAAGGAGAACTAAGAGGGTAACTTGATTTCTTTAGAGCTTCTAACCACGTCCGCATTTTTCTCTAGGTGTATTTAAAATTTCTTGCACCTCTGCATCTAGTTCTGATACTTGAGTAACATAATCTACACCTGTTAAACCTTCAATTTGTCCTACAAAAGCGCGTAGATGATTTCTTGAACCACATAACAAATTATCATAAGTTGAAATTATATCTTGATGTTCATCTGAAACTAATGATTTGTAGTGGTTAATATCTCGTATATCAGTCTCTTCAACGAATGCGCCCACTCGTAATGCGGCAAGATCATCACTGCCTATGGCATTGCTAAAAAGTTGATTATATAAACCCTGCAAATCTTGATCATTATAAGTATTATGACTACCCGTTGATGGATCATCAATACCATATCGCTGAAGTAAAACTCTGATTGCTTCAGCATGTTTTGTTTCTGCTTTTTCAGAGATATTTTTAAATGTATTTAAGCCCTTTTTATCATAAATATCAATATAGAGATCACGGGCAAGCTCTTCTTCCTCACGCATAAATAATAAGCCTGAAATTTCATCAGAGCTTAATTTGCTTACTATGCCTGTCTCTGTACCAAAGCCACTACTAGCACCACAGCCTGTTAGATAAAAAGAAGCAGATAAAAGGAGTGTTGATAATTTAATTAAGTTTGATTTTTTCATTATTGTGCCACCGGCGGATTAAATTAAAATGGAGATAGAATAAGTGGGCTAGCTTAAACGAACCTGAAAAATAGCTTCTACTGTTTTTTTTAATCCTGAATATTTGTAAAAAAAGGGGGGGATGGGTTACAGTTTTATCTTTTGTGAGTGCCGGGTTAATTCTGTAGTTTATATGAGTAAATTTGTAGCTTATGGCTGAGCTTACGAAGCCCAATAAACATTTGAAATATTGGGCTTCGTGCCTCAGCCACAAGCTACAGATCTAATTCACTATCTAAAATTATTGAGCTTATGAAAAGGTATCTGCAAATAGATTGCCTGACCATCTGAACATTTGACGATAGGCTTTTTTACTTGCTGTTGCTGGTGCGCCTCCAGAACCTGGCACGGCTTGCATACTTTTAGTTGCTGGCACATAGCGATAAACTACGGTTGCCCAAGATGCTGAATTACTAGAAACGGGGCTGTAACAAGCAGAGTTAGTCATAGGTTCTGCATAAGGTTGCTGACCGCTTAATAGGCGAATAATAGCATCGGCACAGACCTTGGCTTCGGCATTAGCAATATGCCCTGCCTTGGGTTGTCCTGTTCCCTGAGAGTCACCAATAATGTGAATTCCTGGCACGGCTGTTGATTCATAGCTTATGGGGTCAACATTAGCCCAACGACCTGTAGGGTGATTAGCAAGAGCAGAGCTTGTAATTATCTTGCCAGCCGACTGCTGTGGAATAACATTCAAAACACCTGCATTAAAGTTGCCAATACTGGTGATAGCAATTCTTTGGTTGGAATCAACTGACTGCAAACTAACATTGCTATGATATTCAATTATTCCACCGTAGGTAACATCAAAGGCATGAGTAAATGCCTCTTTTTCTGCTGTAATATTTGCATTTGCATCCAATACAATCACTTTTGAACCTGGTTTGTTTTTGCGCAAATAATCTGCAACCAAGCAAGCTCTCTCATAAGGACCAGGAGGGCAGCGATAAGGTGCTTTAGGTATTGTCATAACAAAATTCTTGCCTGCCTGCATTGCATCAAGTTGTTGTTTAAGCATTAACACCTGATCACCACCTTTCCAAGCATGTGGAATCTTATTAGAATCTAGTCCATTTATAGGGTTAAAATCAATTCCTGGGGAAACGATGAGGCGATCATAAGCAACTGTTGTACCAGAGCTTAATTCAACTTTTTGAGCGGCACTATCAATCCCCTGAACCCAATCTCGAATAATGTTCACACCATATTTTGAGTTAAGTGTATTGTAATTAAAACTAATCTCATTTAATGAAACCTGTCCATTTACTAAAAGATTACTCAGAATTGGGGAGCGATATAATGCATTTGGCTCAATCAATGTTACATTTAAGTTAGGAGACCAGTGTTTAAGATATTTTGCCGCAGTTGCACCACCAAAACCACCACCAATTATCACAACTCGTGAGGCAGCAGTAGCAGCTTTCAGAATATGTGGAAAAGATGCTAAAGCTGATGTTCCACCAAGAACTTTAAGAAAATTTCTGCGTGTGTTATTCGTATTTTTATGTGTTTTCATTAGTCATCTCCTTTTTTATCATGATCATCATCTTTATCACTGTCTCCGTCATTATCTCCGTCGTCATCATTATCTCCGTCGTCATCATTATCTCCGCCGTCATCATTGTCTCCGTCGTCATCATTATCCCCGCCATCATCATTGTCTCCGCCACCACCCGAGAGGCTTGCAAAGTAATCAGCAATCATAGTGACTTGTTCGGCGGTATAGCCTTTTGCTTGCAGGTTCATTATTTTGTGACTGGTCTTATTTCTCATTTCCCGCATTTCTTTAATAATTTCATTGCGGCTTTCTCCTACAAGACTTTCAATGCCAGTTCTTGAAACACCATCGGTTCCGTGACATTGAGCACATTGTGATGCCAATAATCTACCCGCAGAAAGAGACCCTGGCTTGATGTTTTTGTTATTCACTCCACCATCTGCTTCTGCCCCACAGGATGACAAAAGCATTGCAATAAATACAATGCCGATTGCGGGGTGAAATAAAGAGTGAAAAAAATTATGGTTCATTACTACTTCTCCTTGTACTATTTAAAGAAAGGTTGACATATACCTGAATCCGTGAGGTCAATGCGGATAACAGGGTGTAAGATATTGGTTTAGCAAGAGATTTAAAAAGCTCTGCATAATTGAGTTCACCATCTACTAGCGCAGATGGGAAGCTCACTAAATCTTAGCTTCACCCATAGGTTAAGCGGGTATTTTTTAATACTCGTGATGAATCAATAGCTTGCATCCTTTGCCGTAGTGACCTCACGGATTCAGAATATAGTCAAGATGTCAAAAATTAGTCTAAAGAGATATGCTAAGAAAATAAATCGGGCAAATGTCTGTTTAAGCCGTTTTCTGTAATAGAATTACATTTTATGGGACATTTGTACCATAAGGAACGTGCACGATATAACTTGCCTTTTCCTCTACTAGGAGGCTGTCTGAGAACTAGGATTGAAACGAAAATTTTAGAAATATTATAAGGTGAGCTTATCAAAAGAGGCGAATAGTTATTCTATTTAACGAATTTGATAAACTCAGATTATGATGTTTATGGGATTTGTAGTCAATTCTTAGTTGTCGGACAGCCTCCTAGGAGGCTGTCTGAGAACTCGGATTTTGGACTCCTTTAGAAGTGGTAGAGCGTTGGAGTGCATTTTTCACGCTTCCTGTGCTAATTACACGTTTTATGAAAGATGAATGCACCACATCTGCCGAATTAAAAACTGTTAATGAAATTATTGAAAAATGGCGTAAACGCTTACATGATATTAGCTGGTTTATGCGTCTTTTAAATGAATCCATCGCGCGCGAATCAAACAAAGAAGACAATGTAACAGGGCGGTTTTGGGAAGGTCGCTTCAAAAGCCAAGCATTACTGGATGAACAAGCCCTAATTGCTTGTATGGCGTATGTTGACCTAAACCCAATACGTGCAGATATGGCAAAAACACCCGAACAATCGGACTTCACATCAATACAAGAACGCATCCAAAAAATAATGCAAAAAAAGCATTGTGACTTACTACCCTTTGTTGACTGCACAAAGAATAAAGAAACAGCAATCCCCTTTGAACTAAATGACTATATCGCTTTAGTTGATTGGTCAGGTAGAGCAATACTGGATAACAAACGTGGTTCAATACCCGCCAACACACCACCCATACTGTACCGACTAGGCATTGATGAAAAAAGCTGGATTCAACATATTCATTATTTTGAAAAACAGTTCCCAACAGTGGCTGGCAATATCGACAAACTCAAACAACTCGCCGAGCAAACCTCAAGACGTTGGATTAAAGGAATGGGGCAAGCATTTAGTCCAATACCTATCTAGCAAAAAATACCATTAGATAATTATAAAAAGCATTGTAAAGTGAGGTTTCGTTGTGCCTGTGATAATTAGAATGGTGAGATAATTTCACTCTTTTAGAGTACTATTGATGTACATGCTCGTGTTTTCACCTTTTTTAGAGGGTAAAAATATTATAGAGCTAAAAATTTGTAGAGGCTTTCTTTTATTTACTTTATATAATTATGGATGTCCATTAATCTGTTTACTTTATATAATTATGGATGTCCATTAATCTGTTAGATTTTGGATGTCCTTCTAGTACTCTTCTAGTACTAGTATGTTTAGTATGAGGGGAATAATGAAAAATATGATAATGCTTTCAAAACGTAAGGTTGGTGCTTATGTTGTTACACTGTTTGTATTGATTGCAAGTAGTTACAGTTCTGCTGAGGAGTTTGTTAGTTTTTTAAAAAATAATGATCAATTTAGTATTGCGATGCCTGATATGTTTCTTGAGAATCTTAATAAGGTTGATAATAACGAGGTGTTAAGCAATGCCAGTGTGCAGAATGTTGCTAGTTTCAAAGAGTTGTCTGCCGCATTAGATAAAGCTAGAGGCGGCGAAATTATTATTGTGAGAAAAGATATTCGTGGTCAACGTTTACATTATAGGCAAAAGCATGCTTTTAATAAAACGGTGCTGGTGCTTGGTATGTCTGAGAATGGGCGGGCTCCTTATCTTAATAATATTGTTTGGGAGAATCTGCATAATGTTACTTTAAGCCATTTTAAAATTAATAATCCTTGGGCTAAATCTCGGCATAGTTATATTTGGCAGATAAGAAACTCAGGCAATATTCGTTTAACCAATCTGCATTTTATGGGTAACGGAAATAATTTAACGGCTTTAAACTCTAATGATATTGGTGCGGTTTTAAACAGCCCTTCTGGGTTGCTTATTAAAAATAGCACCGATGTGTTAATTGATAGAACGCTTTTTAGTGATTTGTTTCATGGTGTTGAGTTTACGGGAATTGATTCTTTTTATGCTATTGCTAATAAGGCGGAGAGAATTTGTAGTGATATGTTTTCTGGCGGTGGTATCACAAATGCATTGTTTGATTCAAACCTTAGTATTGCGAGAATCCCTGTATATTATATTCGCTGGGGTACGAAGCAGTATGTTCACAGTGATATGATTCAGTTGTATACAACGAAAAGAAGGACTGGGAATTCAAATATTACCATTAAAAATAATATTTCACTGGTTGGAAATGTGCCATTAACTCATCCACAATTAGCGGGTTGGCAGTGTTTTTTTACGCGAGATGAAAGAGGCGATAGCCCTCGGTATCATTCTTTACCTTACAAAAATATTAATATCATTAATAATATTTGTGCATTAAATCAACATCATGGTGTCACGCTGGCTAGAGGTCATAATAACGTTGTGGCGGGTAATTTAATTTTATTGGTAGATAAGGGGAAAACTAAAAGAGAAGCGACGGGTTCTATTAAAGTATTTGAAAATAAAAACTGTAAGATAGTAGGTAACGTAACAAAAATATTTGATCTTCGTGGTCTTTCAGATTGTAGTGTTGTTAATAATATTTTTGACTATAAACCTGATTACCACAAAATTTTGAGTAAAATTAAAGGTGAGATAAGTTTATCAAAGAAGCGTGATAGCATTGCCTCCCTTACAAGCTCTGTTGACTTAAGTCGTTTTTATGGGGAAAAAGATCTTACGAGTAATCCGCTACAGTTTCTTGATTATTCGGGCTTTACCTTGGTTCCATCTTTTTAAGCACGAGAATGATGTAATTTGCGGTAGTGATTTTAGGGGGTTAACTTTTTACGCCAATAAATCATTAATAAAAATCCAATGATTGCTCCGCCGACGTGTGCAAAGTGAGCAACACCTCCACCAAAAATTGAAAATCCTGTCACTCCAGAAAATAAATCTAATCCAATCAAGGCAGGTACAAAGTATTTGGCTGCTATGGGGTAAGGCAAAAAAAGTAATATTAATTTATTGTTGGGAAAATTAAATGCGTAGGCAACTAAAACACCGTAGATAGCTCCCGATGCGCCCACCATCGGTGTGTGAAATGTGCCGATTAATTGTATTGCTTGCTCTTCGCTTAGGATTTTAGGTGGGTAGCTTCTTTCATCAATCATTGATTGAATGTCAAATGAGTTTAGCCCTGTTTGGCTGAGTAATGCATAAACGCTATTAAATTGGTAATAGTTGACTGCGGTATAAATTAAGGCGGCACCAATGCCACAGGCAAAGTAGAAAATAAGAAAGCGTTTACCACCCCAAATAGTTTCTAGTTGAGTACCAAACATCCAAAGTGCAAACATATTAAAAAGTAGATGCGTTAAGCCGGCATGCATGAATATATGGCTGACAAACTGCCAAGGAGCAAAGTTATTATTCTCAGGGAAGTAGAGTGCTAATAGAGTATTTAAACTATCAACAGAGTTACTGGCAAAAAAGATCAGGATATTAATGGCAATAAGAGCCGTTACTGTATTAAAAGATAGCTTCATTGTGTAATAAACAAAATATGTAAAAAAAGGGGGGGGATGGGTTTATTATTCTTTCATGTCTAAG
>Ga0256840_1002517_pt1 | contig 16010 bp, 10 predicted proteins | sample 355202metaG_FD_185969 | JGI IMG/M metagenome (GOLD analysis project Ga0256840, IMG submission 185969) | Hydrothermal vent microbial communities from Mid Atlantic Ridge, Atlantic Ocean - 355-202 | ecosystem: Environmental > Aquatic > Marine > Hydrothermal vents | place: Atlantic Ocean: Mid... | reverse complement strand
GGTAAAGAAAATATAAATATAAAATTTAGCGGTCTTCGTCCCGGAGAAAAACTTTATGAAGAGTTACTTATAGATGATGCTGATTGTGCAACAGATTATGATTCTATAACTGTAGCAAGACCAACGCTATATGATTTGAAAAAGCTAAATGCTGATGTGCAAGAATTGCTTACATGCAAAGATAAACTGGAAAAACTTAAAGAGATAGTGCCCGAATTTGATCATCAGACAAATAGTTGATATAATATAGAGAAACTTTGTGTATTTAAAGGTTTAGAATTTAAGTATATATAATACCCTCAGAAAAACAAACGTCAAAAACTGGCTTTAAAGTCTAATTTATGATATAAAAAATGGTATTCAAAGTCATATACTATTTAAATAGTTATGTCAAAAAAAACAAGAATAGAAGCTATAAGGTTTCACCATATTATAAATAGAGGCATAGTAAGGGGTGATATAGCAAGCAGTAGAGTTAGTGATAGTGCCCTGAAAAATCTAGACAACTTTTTATAAAGATTTATTAGATAGCATTTTAATATGAAATAATAGTTTCAATAGGGATTAAGGGATAAGCCATTATAATTTAATAAATTGATTTAGAGAGTGTGAAAATGAAGATTTTAGGGTTGTTACTTATTGCGTTTAGTTTGGTTTTTGGAGCTGTTGATGCAAATAGTGCAAATCTAAAAGAATTGAGTTCACTGTATGGAGCTGGTGCTAAAAAAGCTGAAGCTATCGTAGCATATAGAAAAGCACACTGTTTTAAAATGTAAATGAGTTTGTCAAAGTCAAAGGCATAAAAAAGAAGATTTTAAAGAAAAATAGAAAAAATCTTACTGCTGGGGCTTGTAAGAAACAAAATAAAAAATAAATTAAAGGGTTTTTATGGATATGGACAACCAACGCCACATAGTAAGACCTGGCATAACAGGTTGGGCACAGGTTAACTATCCATATGGTGCAAATATCGAAGATACAAAACAGAAGCTGATGTATGACCTCTACTATATAAAACATTGGAGTTTTTGGTTGGATCTAAAGATAGTATATAAAACAGCTATGGTTGTTTTGCATAAAAAAGGTATATAAAAATGATCAAACTATTTGTTTCAATGTTATTGATGATATCACCACTCTTCCCTGGTGATCTTTTCGTGCAAAAAGGGCACTATACTTTGAGCTACGATGAGCTTAGTCTACCTGGTGGTGAGGATCTCGGTCTTTTGGGTAGTAGTTATTTGTATGATTTTGACAGTGCTTACTTGGGTGTGGGCATATACAGCGCTGTTTCTGGCAAAAGAGGAGGGTTTTTTACTGGTGGTTTGGAAGCTGGATATAGATATGATGTCACAAAAGATATATCTTTAGATGCGGGCTTATTTGTGGGTGGTGGAGGAGGTGGATCTGCGCCACAAGGCGGTGGACTTATGCTTAGACCTCATATCTCGGTTTCATATGAACTATATGGTTATAAGTTGGGTTTTGGTTACAGCAAAGTGAAGTTTCCAAATGGAGACATTGATAGCGATCAGGTTTATCTGCAGTTTGTTATCCCATTTCAGAGTGTGCATAAGAAAAATACCAACTCTCCTATGATCATGGATGATCTTGAAGATTTTATGAAAACATCTGGCAAAAGCATAGGTTGGAGTAGTCGTTATTTTGCTATTACGCTTCAAAGATATATGATACCAAGCGGTGTTAGAGATACTTCTGGAGCATTGGTCAAAAAAGATATGAGCTTGATAGGCTTTGAGTATGGAAGATACTTTAGTAAGCATATATTTGGTTTTCTTGAGACTGCAGGTGCGGCTGGCGGTGGAGCAGATGGATATGCTGAGGTTTTGGGTGGCGTTGGTTACAGAGTGCCGATTTTTAAGAACATGAGCGCAAATGCAAAAGTTTCGCTTGGGGCTGCTGGTGGAGGAAGAGTAGATACAAGCGGTGGAGTAGTACACAAAGAGACGCTAGGGCTACATGTATCGTTAAATAAAAAGTTTGCCATAGATGCAGAGCTAGGGCATATGCAAGCAATAGATGGAGACTTTAAAGCCACTGCTATCAAATTTGGTTTTAACTATAAATTTAACTCTTTAGAAGTTGGAAAAGGGCTGAAGCCACTGAACTCATATGAGAGTTTTGGAGATTATGAGTGGAATATAAATCTTTCCAACCAGAGATATTTTAGCGATAAAAACATAAGAAAAGGCGGCTCAGATAGTAGTGCCATAAATCTGATAGGTTTTGAGATAGATAAGCTTCTGGACAATGACTTTTACTTTACAGGCGAAGCTTTGGGTGCATATAGTGGCAACTCTGGTGGGTATGCTGTCGGTTTGATCGGAATTGGCAAAAGAAAACAGATAACAAAAAAGTTTGATCTCTTTACTAAGATGTTAGTGGGTGTAGCAGGTGGTGGAGGCGTATCTACTGGGAGTGGTTTGGTGTTTCAGCCTATGGTTGGATTAGGGTATCGATATAGCAACTCCATAGGCATACGAGGATCTTTCGGAAGAGTAAAAGCTATGAGCGGTAGTTTGGATACATTTGTATTTGATTTGGGTATCTCTTATAAATTTAAATCTATAAATTAACTCTCTTCTTTGTTGTTTTTTAAAAACTCTAAGAAAAATACCAAGAAAATTGCCAAGATGATAGAAGTGATAAATCCGACTATGACTATAAGTGCTCTTTTTGGTTTGGCTTTGTCTTTTATGTAGGCAACTTCTGGCTTAGTCATCTCTTTGACTACATAAAATTCACTTGCATTTGAGAGGACTCTTTTTTGAACCAAGGCTGACATCAGTTGGCTGATTTGAGTTTTTAACTCTATGTCACTTATGTTTGCTAGTTCGTTTTTATAGTATTTTATCTTTTTGTTTATATCTTGCATATCTAGTTTTCTAAGATATGCCGTGGATTCACTTAGGTATATCTCTACCAATTTTTTTGCAAGAAATCTATCTGGGAGTGTTGCACTGAGTGTTATCGCTCCACTTTTTTTGTCACTACTAAGAGATATGATCTTCTTTAGTTGTTTAATGGTGTCAAACTCTATCTCATCTTGTGTTTTGTCGCCTTTTTTGTTTGAAGAAAATAGATCATATATACCCCGATACCCCAATGCAAAGACTAGATTTTTATCCATCTCTTTTTTGGTTAGCTTTTCACTTAAGTTGTATTTTTTGATGAGCATTTTTTGAAAGCCATAGTTGTTTATGATCGTATTTAGTGAGTTGTATGCATCCATGCTTCCGCCACCTAGATTTATGCCAGCCATGCCAGCCAATGCAGAAAGACCCCCTAAGCTCATCCCTTTTGATTGCTCTTGAGGTGCTAAGATTACAGATGACTTATAGCTGTTTGGTATCTTTAGAGCGTAAACTATAGTTAAACTAGTTACGATAAAAGTAAAAAATATGATTTTAAATTTATTTGACCAAATTGTTGCAAAAAGTTCTCTTAAGTCTATCTCGTCTTCTTCTATGTAATTTATGTTATTTGTGCTATTCATGACTATAGTGCTCCTACGGCATGTATAGAAGCAGCAGTAAGTGCGAACTTATACAGAATAGAAGATATATCTTTTGTGATTTGCATGCCAGAAGTGGTGACTAACTCTTGTGGTACTACGATAGTATCGCCTCTTCTGACGATGTGAGTTGAAACATCGCTAAACCAACCTCTTTTGACTTTCTGTGCGCTTCCGTTTGCATGAATCACAAAGATATTTGAACTGTCAGCTTTTTGCGATAGTCCCCCAGCATTTTGGATATAGTAGTTCACATCATTACTTGCATAGACTATAGCTGTAGAGTTCATAACCTCTCCGACTATAAGGATAGTATCGTTTTTGGTTGGTATGGTCAAGCTGTCCATGCCCCTTAGTGCTATATTTGATCTTGAGTCTTTGAATTTTTCAAGATCTCTTTCTAGCTTGATTGAAATTCTGCCTATAGGTTGCAGTTTTTGTGCTTCTGATGAGATTTTGTCTATCATATTTGAAATCTCTATGAAATTTACCTTTTTATCCCCTTGTCCCACTTCATTTGGCTTGACACTAAGTGCAAGTGCTTGCTGTTTTAGCTCAAGGATGGATTGTTTGAGTCTTTTTCTTTGTAGGTTTTTTATGGATTCTCTTGTAAAAATAGCGCCATCCAAGAAGGCATTTTTTGTGTATCCACCAGCTCTTTTGATGATGTCTGCTAGTTTGTCTCCTTCCTCTATGACATAAGTTCCAGGAAAGTTAACCTCTCCTTTTATAGTAACTGTCTGTCTTTCATTCCAGTTTGGTATGATATGTACACTTATCTCGTCATAATCTTTAAGCAAAAAATTTCCAATTTGAGAGTAAGGAACTTTTATGAGCTTTTTCTTTCTTTTGTTGTTAGATATATAGTATCTTATGATTTCAAACTCTTTTTTGTATGCTTTTGGCGTAAATCCACCTGCTATTCTTATCGCCTGCATGAGGGTTTCGTTTTTGTTTAGAGTGTATCTACTTGGTGAATTGACCTCTCCAGATATATTGAAAGTTCTCACATGGTGTTGTTTGTAGTAGTCATAAACTTCGATCTCATCGAAAGGATTTAGTTTGTAGTTTTTTGCTATATTGTATGTCAAGATAGATATCTTTGGCATAAAATCTTTTGTGTGGTAAGTTGTGATTTTAATGGCACTAAAATTATTGAAGCCCGTAGTCGTTCCAGCAAGTGCAAGAAGATCTTTTATGGTTATGTTTTTATAGAATCTATATTTTCCAGATTTTATCACCGTTGTACCATTTACAGTTACATATGGAGCTATATTTGAGTTGTATTTGTTAAATATATAGATTTCGTCATCATTTTTGAGTTTTATATCTTTTTTCCCACTAAGTATATTTGAAAGATTAAAATTTTCGACTTTTTTATTTAAATCTGTGGTTTTTCTCTTTAGGAGGGCATAAGTAAACAGGGTGTCATCAAGAAATACTCCTTTTAGAGTAAGTTTTGATATCTCACTTTTTAACAATTTTCTTAGGCTTCTATCTTTGCCTAATTCCCTCTCTCCTGGTCTGACTACATTCCCATATAGGTAGATGCTCTCTTTATGAACTTTGTCAATTTTATAGACATAAACATTATCACCATTTAGTAGCTTAAAATTCTTGCTATTTTTAAAATCCACTTCTATTGTTTTTAGTTTTTTATGATCTATATAGCGTTTCACAATAAATCCAAATTTACTGGCATTTGCTTTGATCCCACCTGCAAAAAGTAGCAGTTTTTTCAAAGTTTCATTTGGTTTTAGTTCAAATTTTGCAGGATTGTTAACCTCGCCATCTATAGACACAATTTTTCTAGCTTTCGGTATAAAGATAGTGTCGTTTGCTCTTAAGATTAGGTTCATGGCTGTGTCGCCATTTTGTAGAAGTTTATAAAAGTCTATGACAGCCAGTACATTACCATCTCTTTTTAAAACAACATTTCTGAGGCTTCCTGTAGGTTTTACACCGTGAGCTATGATAAGGAGATTTTTGATTGTGGATAGAGACCTTATATTGTAAACACCGGGTGCTACAACATCACCTACCAGATTTACTTGAATAGTTGAATAATCAGTTATATTTACAGCTATATTTGTATTTTGATACACTTTTTTCAATCTTTTCTGTATGTAACTTTTGGCTTCATCAAATTTTAAACCGGTAATATGCAAAGGTCCAAATTTTGGTATGTTTATGTTGCCGTTTTTATCAATGTCTAGAGAAAAGTTCTCATTCTTAGTTCCGTATATCCATATAGATATCTTGTCACCAACGCTTAAAATATAATAATCAGGAACAGGTATAGATGAGGAATCCAAACTGTTTCTGTTGCGAAAAAAGTTGATACCATATCTTTTTAAAATTTTATGTTTTTTGAGTGATTGTTCTTTTTTTAGTTCTTGCAACAAGGTTTTACTCTGTTTGTACTCAAGAGGGTTGATATAAGTTGAATTTTTATTTTGATTTATGATTTCTGTTTTTGATTGTTTTTGAGTTTTAATGTTATCTGTATCGCCTGAAATATAGATTTTATTTTGTATCTTTTTTGTTGCGATATTGTTGTTTTTTAAGCTCTTTTGGCCGTCTATTTTAGATAGTACCTCACTTTTGCTAATGCCTCTTTTTGCCATCTCGGCTTGTGCTTGAGGAGTATTTAATAGTGCAGGATTTGTTTTTATAGCTGAAATAGCAGCACTTTGTGAGATTTGAGCTAGTGAAAATGAGATCAATACACAACTGATAAGGAAGATTTTCTTGAACATTGTAAACCTTTTTTGAAAAATTAAAAGACTATTGTATCTAAGCTTTGCTAAAGCAACATTAAAAGTGCAGTACCAAATAAAATCCTATATACTCCAAAGCTTATAAATGTAAACTTGTCTAAGAACGATAAAAAGAGTTTTATGGTGATGAATGCTACTATAAATGAGACTATAAATCCGACTATGAGAGTATCTATATTTTGAGCTGAAAACTCATGATAGTGCTTGAGTAGGTCATATCCACTTACTGTAAGCATCACTGGAAATGCTAGCAAAAAGCTGAACTCTGCACTTGTTTTTCTGTCAAGTCCTACTAAAAGTCCACCTATGATGGTTGAGCCTGCTCTGCTTGTTCCTGGGATCAGGGCAAATACTTGGGCTATGCCTATCCAAAATGACTGTTTTATTGTGACGCTCTCTACGCTTGTGATTAGGTGCTCTTTGGCTTTGTAAAATTTTTCTACTATCAAAAAAACAACTCCCCCGACTATAAACATAACAGCTACTATCTGAACAGAAAATAGCTCTTTTATCTGGTGTCTAAATATAAAACCTACTATTGCCAAAGGCAGATATGCTACGATCAATCTCTTCCACAGTTCTATCTTTTTGAGGCTAAATTTCTCTTTATAGACAAACACCACTGCTAGTATGGCTGCTAGTTGAATGATAACTTCAAAGGCTTTTATATTTTCACTTTGTGGTAAGCCTAAAAACTTACTAGCTACTATCATATGCCCAGTTGATGAGATGGGAAGAAATTCTGTGAATCCTTCGATGATGCCTAGTATGATAGATTGAAATATATCCATTAGTTTAGCTCCTTTAGCTCTTTTTCTATCTTGTCAAATTTTGCTTTTGCCTCTTCTAGCGCAGTTTTGTTTTGCTCAACTACCTCTTTTGGGGCATTGGCGACAAATCGTTCATTTCCTAGCATACCGTTTAGTTTTGCTATCTCTTTTTCTAGTTTTGTTTTTTGTGCATTTAGTCTCTCTATGATAGGGCTTAAATCTATATTTTCAAGCGGAATATAAACTTCTAAGTTATCGCTGATGTCGCTAGCTGAGTTTGCTAGTTTGCTGTTCGTAAAGCTTAGATTTTGCACTTTTGCAAGAAGTGATATGTAAGGCACAGCATCTTTTAAAAGTTCACTGTTTTGAAGTTTGATGCTGGCATTTTCTATCTTTTTGTTTCCTAGTTCTATATTTGCCTTTGCTCTTCTTATGCTGACTATCGCCTCTATGACAAGCTCGAAAATTTTCTCTACATGTAGATCTCTTTTTTGTGCTTTTGGGTAAGATTTTACCATTATAGACTCACACTCTTGTAACTTTGTGCCTGAGAGTTCTTGATATAAAAATTCAGATATAAAAGGAGCTATAGGGTGAAGCAGTTTCATCGCCTCTTTGAAGATACTTCCGAGTTCTCTTACGCTGCTTTTATCGGCTTTGCTAAGCTCTATACCCCAATCGCAAAATTCGCCCCATAAAAATCTATATAGCGTAGTTGCTGCGTCATTAAATCTATACCTGTCAAGATGCTCTCTAGTCTCATTTATGGCAACTTGAAATCTTGAGTACATGTAGGCTCCAAGCGGAGTTTTTATCTCTATCTTCTCTAAGTCATCAAAGCTTTTTTCGTGCATTTGTAAAAATCTTGAAGCATTGTAGAGTTTGTTTGTGAAGTTTCTTATCTGTTCTAGTTTTTCACCACTTAGCTTGATATCTCTGCCTTGCACTGCCAAAACTGCTAGAGTAAAACGAAGTGTATCGGCACTAAACTCCTCTATGGTGTCGAGTGGATTTATCACATTGCCTTTGGATTTGCTCATCTTTGCTCCGTGTTCATCTTTGACAAGAGCGTGGAGATATACATCTTTAAATGGTAACTCTCCAAGAGCATGTTCACCTTGAAACATCATTCTTGCGACCCAAAAGAAGAGTATATCAAATCCAGTGATAAGAAGTGAATTTGGATAAAAATCTTTCAAATCACCCTCAAACCACTTTTGATTTTTTAGATTTTCGCCATTTCCCCAGCCAAGAGTGGAAAAAGGCCACAAACCGGAGCTAAACCAAGTATCTAAAACATCAGGGTCTTGGTAGATATTTTTACTGCCACATTTTGGGCATACCTCTTGAGTCTTCTCTTCGCTTGCCCACTCATTTCCGCAATCACGACAATAAAACACTGGTATCTGATGCCCCCACCAAAGTTGACGAGATATGCACCAATCCCGAAGATCTTTCATCCATGCATTAAATGAGTTTATCCAGTGAGCTGGGTAAAATTCGGCTAAATGCTCATTTACTTTTTTGATAGCACCATCAGCTATCTCTTTTTTAACAAACCACTGTTTTGAGATGTACGGTTCTACGACGTTTTTGCATCTATAGCAGTGTCCCACCTGATTTTCATAATCCTCTATCTTATCGACAAAACCTTCGCTTTGAAGCTTTTGCACGACTGGCTCTCTTGCTTCAAGTCTCTCTTGTCCTTTGAACTCTCCACACTCTTCGTTTAAGATGCCGTCTTCGTTAAATATAGTGATAAACTCGAGATTGTGCCTTTTCCCGACTTCATAGTCATTTATATCGTGAGCTGGCGTGACTTTAACGCAACCAGTTCCAAACTCCATATCTACATGCTCATCTGTGATGATCTCTATCTCACGGTTTATTAGAGGAAGCACTACTTTTTTGCCTACTAGATTTTTGTATCTCTCGTCATCAGGATGTACCATGACGGCGGTATCGCCAAAGTAAGTTTCAGGTCTGGTTGTGGCGACTATTAGAAAATCATTTGAATCTTTTAAGAAGTATTTCAGATGGTAAAGTTTGCCTTGATGCTGTTCATACTCTACTTCTATATCGCTTAGGGCGCCATCGTGTGTACACCAGTTTACCATATAATTTCCACGAACTATCAAGCCTTCATTGTAAAGATTTACAAATGACTTTCTAACCGCACTCTTAAGTCCCTCATCCATAGTAAATCTTTGGCGACTCCAAGCAGGGCTGATTCCAAGTTTTCTCATTTGATGGACTATCTCGCCACCACTGAACTCTTTCCACTCCCAAACTTTTTTCAAAAACTCTTCTCTGCCTATCTCCTCTTTGGTAATTCCTTTAGCTAAAAGCTGTTTTTCTACTACATTTTGAGTGGCGATACCCGCATGGTCAGTGCCTGGCTGCCAAAGAGTCTTAAAACCATCCATTCTTTTATATCGAGTGATGATATCTTGGAGAGTAAAGGTAAGAGCATGCCCTATATGCAAGCTTCCCGTGACATTTGGAGGAGGCATCATGATACAAAAGTTTTTGCCCTCTTTTTGTATATTTTCATTGCCATTAACTTCAAAATACCCTCTGCTTTCCCAGATCTTATAGTAGTTGTCTTCTATCTCTTTTGGATTATAAATAGTGCTAGTTTCGCTCATAATAATAATATCCTATCGTTTTAAATGACGCGATTATACAAAAAATGCATTGAAATGTTGTTTAATTGTCTGTTTTTTAAGGAGATTTGGTGTAAGATTTAGTGGTTATACTATCCAAATGGAGTTTTTTGTGTATGAAAATAAAAAGATTATTATGATAATTTCTGCGATTATGCTCTCTTTCTTGGTAGTTCTTATTGTTGTCTTAACTGTAAACTTTAAATTATTCTCAAGAGATGACGAGTTTGACAAGGCAGAGACTATCGCTTTACTCGTTAGAGATGGACTTACTGCCCATATGGCTTCGGGAACCATGAGCCAAAGAAAACTCTTTTTAGATAATGTCAAAAACTCATCGGGTGCATTGGATACTTGGATATTTAGAACTGATAAAGTGACAAAGTTGTTTGGAAAAGGTTTTAAAAATGAGACCATAAGAGATGAGATAGACAAAAAGATGATAAGTACAAATAAGATACAAAAAGTCATACAAGATGATATAGAGCAACCAACCTTGAGAATAACCATACCCTATATAGCAACATCGAGATCAAACCCTGACTGTCTGAGTTGTCATACAAATGCAAAAGAGGGAGATGTGCTTGGTGGTATAAGTATGGTATTTGATATGAGTCATGCTAGATTTGAAAGCATTAAGACTATTTTGAAGATTTTTATAGTCACTTTGGCATTTATGATAATTTTTATATATCTTATAGATAGATTTTTCAAGCCGTACATAAGTGCACTTTCGCTCATAAAAGAGTCTCTTAAAAAAGCAGATAAAGGGGATTACTCCTCTAGAATAGATGTCAAAGGAGATTCTAGGTCAAATGAAGTTTTTATCTGGTTGAATACTCTGTTTGCAAAGCTAGAAAAAACTATAAGTCTGATAGAGAGAGATATCTCACTTTTTGTAGCGGAACGGGGGAAAAAGTTCGACAATCCTTTGGAAAAAGCCCAATCTGTCATAGAGGATATAGCAAATATATATAAGTTTAAGAGAACTATAGAGCATGATGTTGCTAAAGAGGTGATTTATGAGAGGCTTATACAGATATTTAAAGAAGAACTAAATCTCTCGGATCTATCTTTTTATGAGGTTGATGTGAAAAAGGATATCAGAATTTTAATATATGATGATACACCAGAAAAATTTTGCATGGACGCAGATATGGATACGAGTAAAAGATGTAGAGCCTACAGAACAAACTCTATAGTTATGAGTGATGATTTTAAAAATGTATGTAAGATTTGCCAGACGACAAAAGAGTATCTGTGTATAAATTATCCTATAGATGAAAATATATCGTTAATATTAAATATAAAACCATTAAATAAAACAGAACTTCAGGAAAATAAAAAAAATATAGGATACATAAGAAACTATCTTGAATCAGCCAGACCAGTACTGCAAAGTAAGATACTGACTGAAATCTTACAAAGGTCAAATATGATTGATGGCCTAACAGGACTATATAACCGTAAATACTTAGATATATTTATGGATAAAAAGATAAAAAGTTACAAAGAGTATGCACTAAGTATGATAGATATAGATTATTTTAAAAAGGTAAACGATACATTTGGACATGATGCGGGAGATAAAGTTTTAAAAGGATTGAGCGATCTGTTTAAAAAGGCTTTGAAACAGTATGATATAGCTTTTAGATTTGGTGGAGAGGAGTTTTTGATCTTTTTGCCGCATACAGATGAAGCACAAGAGACAATAGAAAAACTAAAAGATAGATTTGAACAAACTGTTTTTGATCTGAATGGAGAAAAATTAAGCAAAACTTTTAGTGCCGGTATAGCTTTTTTTGGAAACAATGAAGCAGGTCCATGGCAAGTGATAAAAAATGCCGATATAGCCATGTATAAAGCAAAGAATAGCGGTAGAAATAAAATAGTAGTATATACAAAAGAGTTAAAAGAGGTGTCAGATGCAAGCAGTAGATAAAAACTTTTTCACATGGAGTGATTATGTCACATGGGAAGGCAGATGGGAGCTTATAGATGGAGAAGCATACGATATGTCTCCAGCACCCTACCCAAAACATCAGAGGTTAGTTTTAAATCTAGCAAGAGAGTTAACAAAAACATTAAATTGTAAAGAGTGTGAAATTTATATTGCACCTATTGACTGGAAGATTGACGAGTTTAGCGTTGTTCAACCCGATGTGGCTCTGTTTTGCGAAGACCCAAAAGGGCAATACTTCTCTAAAACACCACCTCTAATCGTTGAAGTCCTCTCAAAATCAACAGCAAAAAAAGATATAAATGAAAAGTTTGATCTATACGAAAAAAGTGGCGTAAAGTTTTATATGCTAGTAGAGCCAAACAGTGAAATTGTGGATATATTTGAACTAAAAAATGGCAAATATGAGTTTCAAGCAAAACTTACAAGCAATGATAAATATGAATTTGAACTAGATAAATGTAGTTTATATATAGATTTTGATAATGTTTTTTAAAGTAAAAATTATGAAAAAAGTCAAAATTCAAACCCTGACCCCTTTGACTTTGGCCCCTTTGACTTCGTTTTTGCCGTTCTCTATTTTTTTAGTTTTTATGTTGTTTTTTTCTACTCCTCTTTTTGCTCTAACGCAGCCTATCGCAAACTACCACTTAGACTCCTGTTTATGGAGTGGTTTAAATAGTGAAGTAAAAGACAGTAGTGGAAATAACTATAATGGAACTGCTATAAATGGAGCCAATACAGAGACAAATACAACTGCAGGTGGCGGATTGTGTCATGTAGGTAAATTTAATACATCCCAAAAACAGTATATAGAGGTAGATAACTTTCCAAAACTTAAGAACTCCAGAACTATAATAGCATGGATAAAAGTAAAAAACATAAATAGAGGCGGAAGAATATTTGCTGATGATAAAAATAATAAAAATGGAGATTATGCACTCAGTTATGGTGATCCTGGAAGCGGTAAATTAAGATTTTACATAAGAGGATTAGACCATGTTAGTTTAGATAGTAATAATAAGATTCAAGCAAATAAATGGTACTTCGTTGTAGCAAGGTTTGATGCAAGTACGATGCAAAAAGAGCTTATTGTCTATAAATCAGATGGTAGTAAGTTAGATGATGTAAATCAGACAGTAAGTGGTACACTCAAAGAGTCTGAAGGAGCAGCTTCTATCGGTGGAGAGCGAAATGATGGAAATGAAGTAAATCAGAGTCAATTTGATGGCAATATAGATGAGGTAAAAGTTTTTGATAAAGCTTTATTAGCTACAGAAATAGAATCAATCTACAACAATGAAAGAAGTGGAAAAAACTATGATGGGAGTGAGAGGTATTGTGAAAAATGTTTAACTCCTGTAGTTAACTATCGTCTTGACGAATGTAGTTGGAATGGAACAAGCGGTGAAGTAAAAGATAGTAGTTTAAATCAATATGATTTAAAATCCTATGATGGAGCCGATACAGAGACAAATACAACTGCAGGTGGCGGATTGTGTCATGTAGGTAAATTTGATGGGGTTAATGATAAAGTAGAGGGAGATTTTAATGTTATCTTTAATAACGCAGTTACACTGTCTGTCTGGATAAATACAACTAGCACGCAAGATTCCTATGGAAGAGTTATGGAGTTTTCCAGTCATGGTGGTGATTATCACTATAGCACAGCAATAGCATATGATAGTTCTGGTAAAATTATTAGGGCATGGACTACAAATTCTTCAAAAACTAGGAGTCAAGAAGTCTCCTATAACTTGTCTATCAATGGGTTTCATGATGGAAATTGGCATCTTTTAACTTATACCTATAATGGTTCTAAGGCAAAACTTTATATTGATGGAAGTAAAGTTGATGAAAAAGATACAAATGTTACTAAAATTGATCAACCAGATACTATAACTATAGGTGGATACGGTTTGAGTTCAGACTACAGTTTTAAGGGATATATAGATGAAGTCAAAGTATTTGATGAAGCTTTGAATTATAGTAAAATACAACAGATATACAATAATGAAAAGAGTGGGAAAAATTATGATGGTTTAGTAAGAGTTTGCTCTTGCTATAAGCCTATCGCAAACTACCACTTAGACTCCTGTTTATGGAGTGGTTTAAATAGTGAAGTAAAAGACAGTAGTGGAAATAACTATAATGGAACTGCTATAAATGGAGCCAATACAGAGACAAATACAACTGCAGGTGGCGGATTGTGTCATGTAGGTAAATTTAATACATCCCAAAAACAGTATATAGAGGTAGATAACTTTCCAAAACTTAAGAACTCCAGAACTATAATAGCATGGATAAAAGTAAAAAACATAAATAGAGGCGGAAGAATATTTGCTGATGATAAAAATAATAAAAATGGAGATTATGCACTCAGTTATGGTGATCCTGGAAGCGGTAAATTAAGATTTTACATAAGAGGATTAGACCATGTTAGTTTAGATAGTAATAATAAGATTCAAGCAAATAAATGGTACTTCGTTGTAGCAAGGTTTGATGCAAGTACGATGCAAAAAGAGCTTATTGTCTATAAATCAGATGGTAGTAAGTTAGATGATGTAAATCAGACAGTAAGTGGTACACTCAAAGAGTCTGAAGGAGCAGCTTCTATCGGTGGAGAGCGAAATGATGGAAATGAAGTAAATCAGAGTCAATTTGATGGCAATATAGATGAGGTAAAAGTTTTTGATAAAGCTTTATTAGCTACAGAAATAGAATCAATCTACAACAATGAAAGAAGTGGAAAAAACTATGATGGGAGTGAGAGGTATTGTCCTTGTTGTTTAAATAAAAACTATAAAACTATACCTTTAGAATTTGAAGGAGCACATATCACACTTAATACTTCAACAAATGTTCCTCATTGGACTCATGTTGACTTTAATGAGAGTTTTTCGTCAATTCCTGTTGTGTTTGTTGTTTCTTCGACAAGAGGAGATCATCCTGCAACCGTAAGAGTAAAAAATATATCGACAAATGGGTTTGATGCCGTAATGAGTGAACCACAAGGTGAAGATGGACCTCATTATGATCAAAATATCAGCTTTTTAGCAGTAAATAAAGGATTACATAAAATAGGACATACATATTTTGAGGTAGGCAGTATTGATACCAAAAAATATCAACAAGCTAGTACAGGGGGAGTTGTTGATAGTAGTCAATGGCAAAAAATAAATACAATATTTAAAACCTGTAAGCCTGTAGCAGTAGCAAACATCCAAACTATAAATAACGAAACAGGCCTTGATATTTCAAATTCAAATGTAATTAAAAGATCTATTCCATTTTTAACAACAGCTATAGATGTAAATGATTCTGGTGTATATCTTGCTTTGGAAAGAAGCGAAACACATGAAGGAAACATTAGTAAAAAGGAAACTATAGCCTATATGATTGCTCCAGCAAACATACAGGATAGTGTTGTTGATAACTATGATAAAAATATAACATTTGAGACAATAGGAAAAAGTAACTATTTTAAAGGCTGGGATGATACTTGTAAGGAGGTAAGTTTTATAAATCACTATTCCAAGATACCACTTATAGCTGCAAATAAAAATTCAAAAAATGGAGATGATGGAGGGTGGTTTAGAAGATGTGCTTTGGACAAAACAAAAGTTGGCTTTCAAATAGATGAGGATGGATCAAATTATTCTAAGTCCGAATATGGTTATAATTCAGTGTATCAGGATAGAGAAAGACACCATGTGCTAGAGAGTGGTGGTATATTTGCTTTTTCAGGTACTATTGTAATACGAGAAGCCAATAACCCAAAAAACTATAAGTTTGATGCATGGGATACCTTTAGAAATATAAATGATAGAAATATCTCCACAAAAATAGTCAATCAAGATTTTAATTTAACTGTAGTATCTCTTGATAAAAACGGCACTAATTATCAAGAATTCAATGGAACAGTTTGTGCTAAAATTGACAATAATGTTACTAAGCTTGACTTTAGAGATCAAAACAGTTCAAATGCTACATTTCTTATAAGTAGAGCCATAAAAGACACAAGAGTTCATATAAGTTGGAAAAAAGATATAAATGAGAATTGTCCGCTTACAGATGAGGATAACTCCACAGTTTCTACCGACAACTTTGCTATAAGACCAAAAGAGTTTCATATGGATTTAAATACCTCTTCGTTTTATGCGGGTGAAGAGTTTCATATGGATATAAATGCTACTGATTATTTAGGTGGAAATTCACAAGATTACAATGAAACAAATGGTATTAGTTTCTCTTTTGATATAAATGACTCCAACTCTACATGTAGCGCTGGAGTTTTGG
>Ga0256840_1002516_pt1 | contig 16011 bp, 13 predicted proteins | sample 355202metaG_FD_185969 | JGI IMG/M metagenome (GOLD analysis project Ga0256840, IMG submission 185969) | Hydrothermal vent microbial communities from Mid Atlantic Ridge, Atlantic Ocean - 355-202 | ecosystem: Environmental > Aquatic > Marine > Hydrothermal vents | place: Atlantic Ocean: Mid... | reverse complement strand
GGCAAGCAGGGTTGTTAAAGGCCTTCTGGAATTTTCAAGGACTGAGCAGGCCGAAGTTATTGATCTGAATTTAAAAGGACTCATGGATCGGACACTAAGCCTTGTGAAAAATCAGATCATGTTAAGCGGGGTTGACCTTGAAAAAGATGTTGAAAAAGATCTGCCGCCTATTAAAGGGAAACCCCATGATCTTGTTCAGGCATTTTTAAATATTGTGGTAAATGCAGTGCAGTCCATGGATGAGTCAGGAGTTCTTACCATAAAAACATGTAAGGGGCCTGAAGGGTATAACAAAATAAATATTACAGATACAGGAACCGGTATTAAACCAGGTGATATGAATCATATTTTTGATCCCTTTTATACAACAAAAACTGTGGGAGAAGGCACAGGGCTCGGACTTTCCCTTGTTTATGGAATTATCCGGTCACATGGAGGATATATCGAGGTGAACAGTAAACTCGGCAAAGGAACCACATTTGCAATTTTTCTTCCCATAGCTGAAAAAACAGGTCAGGATAAAACATATCAGGATAATAAGGATGAAACTCAGAGTTGCTATTGTTGATGACGAAAAAATAGTCTGTAAAAATCTTGGAACACATCTTCAAAAAAACGGTTTTATCCCTGAAGCCTTTCAAACCGGTACCTCTTTTCTTAAAAGGATGGAAAAGTCTTATTTTGATCTGATTTTTCTTGATATTCTGTTGCCTGATATGAATGGAATGGATCTTCTTTACCAAATAAAAACAAAATATCATAATTCGGAAGTCATCATAATGACAGGATTCAGCGCCATTGGCTCCGCTGTTGAAGCTGTTAAAAAAGGTGCTTTTCACTATGTTGCAAAGCCCTTCAGGCTTGAAGAAATACTTTCTCTTGCAAACAGAGCGGGAGAAAAAATAAATCTTAAAAAAGAAAATTATTGTCTGCGTAAAAACCTTGGGGATGATTTACTTGATAAAGAATTTATAGGTGCAAGCAGGGCAATGCAGGATATATTTGCCATGATAAGAAAGGTTGCTCCCATTGACTGCAACGTCCTTCTACAGGGAGAAACTGGCACCGGAAAAGAGCTTGTTGCAAAATCTATTCACAGGTTAAGCAAAAGAAAAGATAAGCCTTTTGTTTCCTTTAACTGTGGCGGATTTTCTGATGAGTTGATCTGCAATGAACTATTCGGACACGAAAAAGGTGCTTATACAGGGGCATCCTTAAAAAAAATAGGTCTGCTTGAATCTGCATCAAAGGGAACTGTCTTTCTTGATGAAATAGGGGAGATGCCTTTATCCATGCAGATAAAATTTTTGCGGGTACTTCAAGAAAAACGCATTTTAAGAGTTGGGGGAACAAAACCTGTTGATCTTGACATAAGGATCATTGCCGCCACAAATAAAGACTTAAAATATGCCTGTGTGAACGGAAATTTCAGGGAGGATCTTTTTTTCAGGCTGAATGTAATTTCCCTTAACCTGCCTACTCTTTGCAGCAGAAAGGAAGATATCCCCGTACTTGTTAATTTTTTCATTGATAAATACAACAAAGCTTTTGGGAAAAATATAAAAAATATTTCTTCCGACTGTTTTGATATTCTTGTAAAATACAATTTTCCAGGAAACGTAAGAGAACTTGAAAATATTATTCAAAGGGCTGTTGTCCTTGTAGATGGAGACATTATTGATATAGAGAATTTCCCCTCTGATCTCCAGAAACTTGAGTTTGACACTCTCGTGGGAGATGGAATTTTCACCATGGAGGAAATGGAAAAAAAACATATTGAAAAGATACTCAGAATAACAAAAAATAATAAAGGTCTTGCCAGCAAAATTTTAAATATCCCGCGTACGACCCTCTGGAGAAAAATGAAAAAATTCGAAATGATCTAACCACCTGGAATAATATAATTAGGCCCTGCAATAAGAAGAGTGTTGGGCAGGGTCTTCTGGACAAATTCCATTGTACTTCCCCATATAAGATCTTTTACAAACTCTTTGTCATAGGCTCCGAGGATACTGAGGGCATCATGGGGTACATTGTATAGGTTGTGCTGAAATTTACCTTTTGTTAAAAAATACCATTCCCTTACATTCTCTTCAATCTCTTTATCAAGCTTACTATTGATAAGAATTTTCTCAAAATATTTTTTTGGTTTTTTACCTGCCTGGGTAAAGATATCCAAGGGCAAGCCTGTAGCCTTTTTTAATGATAGGGCAAGTTTAAGCTCTTTTACATCACTTACAGACCCACCGAAAAAAGCCACAAGGCTGTGCCATTCCTTAAAATGCGGAATCGGAATGATAACTGGGAATGTTGCGGCGTTTATTATCCGTCTCACCTTGGGGCCTATATGTCCGGGACTTATTTTGGCTGAGAGGCTTGCTATACTCATAGGACAGCACATGAAATCAAAATGCACCGGGATATCCGGCAGGGTTGAAGCAGTAAAATTTTTAGGTTTAATAAACCTTGGAAGGATACCTGCTTTTTCTGCAAGATCCTCTGCATGTTCTTTTGCAGTACCAGGATCTGTTAAATATGATTTATCAAGATCCACCTGTACTGCATCATTATCATAATACATGAGAAATTTTGTATGCTCGGGAATATAGATTACAATGGATACACCTGTGAGTTTGCAGAAATACAGGGATTGCATAAATACTTCCCTTCCCCTGGGGGTATTCCTGAATACATGTAAAAGAGTTCTTACCATAAATCCTCCTATACTATATGAAATGTCTGAGCTTTAAGCTCGTCTCTGTATTTATCAAGCAGGGTTGCCTTTGACACCATGCCAATAAACCTTGCATGGGACAGCACAGGCATACTGAAATAATTCTTTGAATCCATTTTATAAAGTACTTCGGAAAGGTCGTCATCATAATAAACTACTGCAGGATCTACGTCCATTATTTCTTCAACAACCACAGAGTCATACAAAAAAGTATTAAAAATATAAGGTCTTATTTTATTGATATTAATTATGCCAAGGAATTTACCCGTTTGTGTGTCTTCCACAGGGAAATAATTTCTTGTGGTTTTTTTGACCATTGATATAAAATCTTTAAGCAGCATATCAGGGGATACTGAAATACAGTCTTTTTCAATAACCTCCCGTATACTGATATCGGAAAGTACCCTTTGATCGGTACCTGGTCTGAGCAACGCTCCGGTATCAATAAGATCCTTGAGATAATAGGACATAGGCTCAAAATAATGTGTGATTGCAGTGGAAAGCGCTGAAACAATGATAAGGGGAACCATTACATCATAGCTTCCCGTAATTTCAACGATGAGGAAAAGTCCTGTAAGGGGTGCCTGGAGCAACCCGCTCATCATGCCTGCCATACCAAGAAGTGCAAAACATCCCTCTCCTGACCACATAACCCAAGGGAAGGCAAATACAAGAACACGCTGAAAGGCAAGGCCTGCAAAGCTCCCGATAACGAGACACGGAGCAAAGATACCTCCTGAGCCTCCCCATCCAAGGGTTAAAGATGTTGCAATAATTTTTGCAAGACATGCAATAAAGGCGATTCCTATACCTTCCATATACACTCCGTGAATGATTGCATGTATGGTATGATAGCCCTCACCAAGGGCATCTGGAACCACAAACCCCATAATTCCCACAGCAGCCCCCCCAAAGGCGGCGCGCAGCCAGAAAGGTGCAGGGGTTTTCTTTGATATATTGTGCATTCCCCTGACCATTCTTGTGAGCATGACAGAGGCAAAGGAAGCCACAATTGCCAAGCCAAAACATGCTGCAATATCAAATGAACTGATATGAAAGATACTGCTTTCAAAGACAATACGATTCCCCTCAAGAATTCTGCATGTTTCAGCACCTGCAACTGAAGCTGCTGCAATGGGAATAATATGTACCATTGACCATTCCCCAAGTATAACTTCCATCGCAAAAATCATGCCCGTTAAAGGAGCATTAAAAATTGCAGATATAGCCCCGGCAGAGCCGCATCCCACAAGGGTGATTCTCTGGCGCTCGTTAAGATTGAAGAATCTGGCGATATTAGCGCCTATTGCAGCACCGCTCATTACCACCGGAGCCTCAGGGCCTGCTGATCCGCCACTTCCTATGGTAAGACAGCTTGAAATCAATCTTGTAAAGCACGACCTTAAACGTATGAGCCCTCCGGCTTTGGACACACTGTATATTACTTCGGTAACACCATGACCAGCGCCCTCGTTCATTATTGTTTCAAGAAAAATAGATGACAGCATAAGACCTGCAGCAGGAATAAAAAATGCCCACCAATGATATCTTAAAGAGTTCAGCAAATCAAGCATTGCTCCAAGAGACCACGTAAGCCCAACCGATGCCAGACCGCTTAAGACTCCTACAATAATGCCTATTTGAATTAAAAGCAGCCTGTCATCTGCCCTGTAGAAATCAATTCGTCCTGGATAACGCCATAACTTGAAAATTTTCATCAATTATTTTTAAATTCCCCTTTCTTCAATATTTTGTTCCATGGTTTTAATTTTAGCAAAAAAACTTTTAAAATCAGGGCGTTCCTCCAGAAATTTTACAAAAGAATTATCCCTTAAACAGAAAGAAAGTTTTGAAAGCAAATTTAAATGTACTTCAATGGAGGGAGTTAAAATAATAAAAAGAACAAAAACAGGTTTTCCGTCAATGGCATTAAAATCTATCGGTTTATCGAGAAAACACGTAACAATCATGGGATGAGGAAAACCTCCATTGAATGGAGTCCTCGGATGTGGAATGGCAACACCTCTACCTATACCGGTTGATGTAAGGTCTTCCCTTTTCATAATCTGAACGTAAAGCTCTGATCTTAAACTATCTGCAATACCAGGAATACATTTTACGCCAAATTGTATTACCTCTTCTTTTGTTCTGCCTTTGATGTTTTTAAACAATCCGCCTGATTCCACAGCGGTTAGGAGCAGAGCAGAACAAATATCTTCTGTCTTGTCTTTCTCTATTTTAGTTGTTCTAAATGAAATACGTTGTTGTGAAGCCCATTGATTCAGTTCGGATTCATTAAAGATCCCAAAATTTCCACTTTTTGTAACGGGAATTTTACCCTGTTTAATCCAGCGATTAAATGTTTCTGCATTAAGATTAAGACGTTTTGCAATTTCCGACAGAACAAGTTTTGTCATATTAAATACCAGTGAATATTTTTTTATCAACTTTTTCTGAATTAAAGAGAATCGTGTTGCACTTTATAGTGCATTTATTTATTAAAGACCTATCTTCCGTTTTCTTTTAAAAGATTTTATCATATTATGCAACCCCTATAATTTACAATATGATTATCCATTATTTCTCAATAGTTTCAGATTGAAACAACAATGGGGCTGCTCTTTGACATATGATGAGAATCATTCCTATATATTTCAGAGGACTCAAACCCTTTAAAATAAATTCGTTTCAAAATGAAATGTATTTCAAATTTCCCATATTTTATTTGAGGGCCATAATGCAATGCATCTCAAAATAAATGTTTTTTTATAACGGCCATGAGGCCGACCTGAAGACCGTAGAACGACCTCACAACAAAAAATGGGCAGTAGGCGCGAAGCCAACTCTAATGATTCAAGGTAGTTTGCAGGAGTTTCTTATAAAACGATGAAAGTCTATCGTCAAAATATTGGAATAACCATGCAATTCGGTAACTATCTTAAATTATAATATTTAAAATTATTTTTTATAGAATATAATTTTCTTAAAGAAAACATTTATATTAAATGGCATCAATATTGCTCTAATAACAATTTGATAAAAATCGGAACTGGAGAATTTTTATGGGAAAAATACTGGTTGTAATAGATATGGAAAGTATTGACTTAAGTCCATGTATTCATGCGCTCAATCTTGCAGAGCGTATGAAAAGTGCCAGAGTCTATTTCCTTTTGATCTCGGATACTTCAAAAATGGAAGCAAACCATAAAGATAAAAAAAATTCATATGCAAGTCATGGAAAAACATCAAGTATTCCCACAAAAGAAAATTTAGAATCCCTGATAGAGGACGGGCGGTCCAAAGGGATTATGGTCGGCTATTATACTGCACAAGGAGATTTTAAGGAAGAAATTATCGAGTTTATCAAAAGCCGCAGAATTGATCTTCTCGTTATGGGATCTCCCCTAAAAAAAACAAATATGAAAAAGGAGGACATATTTACAAAATTTATAGAAAAAATTAGACACCGAGTGGATTGCCGCATTGAAGTTGTCCATGGGAAATGTTAATAGCATAAGGATACTCTACCCACGGACAAACCAGAGCCATTATCTGAATTTTATTGCCAAAATAGCATGAAAATCAAAAATAAACGCCTAACCTATACAAGCCAAGACCAAAAAGGTTTTCTGATTCTCTTGCCAAAATAATACAGAAATCAGATATAAGAATCTAATGTGATTTTTATTTGTTCATCGTTCAGTAGAACAGTAGAGCAAAAATAATTTAATCCAAAATTGATGGACTATTAAAAAGTCCATCACTAACTAAGAGATGGCTAAGTAAACTAATAGATAACTAAGTAAAAATCGATATACCAGGCGTGGTGGTTATACAGGGCTCGGCCATACATATGGTATACCAAAGGTCCGTCGAAACGCCACAACGCAGTAGGTCTGACTTTTTACGACGTCATCAAAGTTAATTAGAATTTAAGGAGGAAAAGAATGTGGAACCTGTACTTACCCATAGCAGGGCATAGTGTTAACATTGTTTTAATTTTTGGCCTTGGAGCACTTGTGGGACTACTTTCGGGTATTTTCGGAGTTGGAGGGGGATTTCTAATGACCCCCCTTCTCATTATGTTTGGAATTCCGCCAACCGTTGCCGCTGCATCTGATTCAAACCAGATTGTAGGCGCATCCACTTCAGGAACCTTTGCACATTACAGACTTGGCAATGTTGATTTTAAGATGGGTTTTCTGCTTCTCATCGGTGGTGTTGCAGGAGGAACTATTGGAGTTGAGGTAATCAGAATATTGAGGGCCACGGGAAACGCTGATTTTCTTATTAAAGTAACCTATGTTTTAATGCTTGGTTTTGTGGGATTTTATATGTTTCTCGAAAGTCTACATGGCCTTAAAAAGACAAAAGCCACCGTTGTTGTTGAAAAAAAACCAAAAAAAGAATCAACCTATGCAAAGCTTATAGGAATGTTGCCATGGCAGATCTATTTTGATAAATCAAGAATAAAATTATCAATTCTCATGCCCCTTGTACTGGGTGTATTTGTTGGTATACTTGCCGCCATCATGGGAGTGGGCGGAGGCTTTATAATGGTTCCAGTTATGGTATATCTTTTAAGGATGCCCATGCATGTTGTTGTTGGAACCAGTCTCTTTCAGATACTTTTTACCTGTATTGACGTAACTATAATGCAGGCACATTCCAATCATACAGTTGATTTTGTGCTTGCCTTAATTCTTTTGATAGGTTCATCTCTTGGAGCCCAGTTCGGGACAAGAATAAGCAAAAAACTCAATGGTGATCAATTGAAAATAATCCTTGCTTCCCTTGTACTTATCGTAATGGTCAAAATGCTTCTCGGGCTTCTGCTTGAACCTTCTGTCTTACTTTCATTCGTTGGAGGGCATTAAAATGTTAAAAAGAATACTTATGGGCGGAATAATACTTATTACTGGTTTATTTTTTATGGTTGGAGCAGTTTACAGTGCAGAGAACCTTACCTTTCATGTATCACCTGAACTTGTTGCAATAGGTATCCGGTTTGATGGAGCCACACTGCACATTTCAGGTACAATTCCATCTGATTGTGAGGCCATTGTTAGAATCATCGGGCATAATCAGAATTTAAGCCTTAAGAAAAAAGGTAAAGCCATGGGCCTTTTATGGATGAATCTTGGTAAAATTGAAATTAACGGCGTACCTGATATAATGCTTATCTATCCTTCCCAGGCTCTCTATAAATTATCGGAAAACGACAACAATACATGGGAAAAACTTGGTATCGGTTTTAAATCATTGGAAGACAAAGCTGATGTCCTTCCCAAAACCGAGGACAAATCAAAAATATTTAAAGAATTTATAAAACTTAAAGCTTCCCTTGATTTATATGAAAAAAAACCCGATAATTTGACCTATGGAGATGTATCAGGGGCTGTAAAAAGTTTTAAGGTAGCGGTGGAACTTCCGTCAAATGTGCCACATGATGGTTTTAATGCTGAACTTTATGCTGTTAAGGATGGAAAAATTATAGCAGAGGCTGTAAAAAAAATTAAGGTTAAGGAAATTGGAATCCCTGCACAAATTTCTTCACTTGCCTTTAATCACGGAACACTCTATGGTGTAATTGCAGTTGTAATTGCTATTCTCGCAGGAATAATCGTCGGAGTAGTCTTCAAGGAAAGCGGTGGAGCACATTAAGTATGTTTAACCCGGAATGCAATGAATCTCATAATTAAAAATTTGATAACTTCGATTCCGGACAATCAGGAAAATTAAATGGACAATTCCAATAAGGTAAAAAATATTGTAAATAAAATTATTGGGAAAATTCCATTTTTTTCAACCCGGCTTCAAGATAAACATGATAGAGAAATCGCATTTACCACTATCTTTGCCAGATTTCAGGATATTCTGGAACTGAATAACCAAATTCTTGACCTCATGGCAACCATAAGTAATAAACTAAGCGGTGATTATATCTTTGACCGTAATTATATTGAATCATCCTCCCATCTCATGGGCGATCTCATTGCAAAACTGATTTCTAATTTTAATATTTTGACCCACGGGAAATACCGGCAGCTCAATAATGTTTTCAGGAAAATCAACAGGGATATTGAAAAAGAACTTTCAGGAAAGCTTGTTATTCCTGAAACAGATTATGTAATACCATATAGATCCTTAACAAGAGATTTCAGTGAAGTTGCAGGTGGGAAAAACAGTAATGTAGCTGAATTAAAAAATCAGCTTGGTTTAACCGTGCCCCATGGTTTTGCAATTACCACAAGGGCATTTAAATCATTTCTTGAGTATAATAATTTAAGTGAGAGAGTAAATATAATTCTTCATGCATGGAGAGGAGGGGATAAAACAACGGAAAAGGCCTCTGAAGAAATCAGGGAGCTTATAGATAAAGGGACAATTCCGCCTGATGTTCAAAAAGCCTTTAACTGGGGTCTTGATAATTTAAAAACATATTCGGATGATAAGAAATTAGGTCTTGCAGTACGCAGCAGTGCTCTTGGTGAAGACAGTGAGCACAGTTTTGCGGGTCAGTATGACAGTTTTTTAAATGTGTTTCCTGAAAATTTCGGGAACCATTATAAAGCGGTTCTTGCAAGTACCTATTCGGCTTCTGCCATGGAATACAGGCTACAGAAAAATTTCAGCGAGCAGGAAGTTGCAATGCCCGTTGCCTGTCAAATGCTGATCAACGCCAGGGCAAGCGGTGTTATATATACCCTTGATCCGGTAAGCCCCGAGAGAAGGGTGCTTTTGATTACAGGGACATGGGGACTTGGAGCGCCCCTTGTTTCAGGCAAAATTTATGGTGACTCTTTTGTTGTCTTAAGGAAACCCGGACATAGTATTCTTGAACTTGATATTGTGCGAAAAAGAGAAGCACTTGTACCCGATGAAAAAGAAGGGTGTGTCTTTAAGGAAGTGGAAAGAGAAGCTCAAACCAGAGCAACCCTTTCGGAAAATCAGGTTAAGTTTCTTACAGAAACAGCCCTATCCATAGAAAGATATTTTAAAAAACCGCAGGATATAGAATGGAGCTTAGATCAGAATAACAATTTTTATATTCTCCAGGCACGGCAATTGAACATCGCTTCAAAACTATCATCCATTGTGAACGATATCTCTTCTGTCGTTCAAAAATACCCTGTAATTTTTTCAAAAAGAGGGGCCATTGTACAAAAGGGCATAGCTATTGGAAAAGTGTTTGTGGTAAACAGTGAAGAAGATCTTGAAAAATTCCCAAATGAAGGAGCCATACTTGTTACGCACCAGTTTTCTCCAATTCTTTCAAGGGTTGTAAAAAAAGCCCATGGAATTCTGACGGATATAGGATCTCCCACGGGTCATATGGCATCCATAGCAAGGGAATTTTCCGTACCTTCCATTGTTAATACCAAAGTTGCAACAAATCTTTTGACAAATGGAGAGGAAATTACCATTGATGCCGAGGATAATGTAATTTATAAAGGTAGAATTGAAGAACTCAGTCTGTATGAATTCAGCCATGATAATGTTGGAGAATACTACGAATACAGACTGTTAAGACGTATTTTAAAAAGAATATCTCCCCTTAATCTTGTGGATCCCAAGGCAAATAATTTTAATCCCAGAGGATGTGAAACCTTTCATGACATTGCAAGGTTTATCCATGAAAAAGCAGTAAAAACCCTGAGAGAGGTGAAATTTTACAACCAGCGTAATTCCGATATTCCTGCAAGGGAATTGCAATCAACTATTCCCCTTGATTTAATGATGATTGATATAGGAGGAGGACTTAAGGAAAATGCAGGTAAAAGAAAAGTAACGGAAAATGATATTTCCTGTCTGCCCATGGTTGAATTTTTAAAGGGAGTAAACGCTCCTGGGGCATGGGACAATGAACCTATGTCCGTTGATTTTGGAAGTTTCATGTCCAGTATGACAAGAACTTTTTCAACGGGAGCTTCTTCTCCCAAGGCCATTGGACAAAATCTTGCCGTAATATCAGAGGAGTATGCTAATATCAGTTTGAGGCTTGGATATCATTTCAGTATGATCGTTGCCTATATAAGCGAAAAAATCAACAATAACTATGCTTATTTTCGTTTTAATGGTGGGGTAACCGACCCGGTGCGCAGGGGAAGAAGAGCAAAGTTTATAGGCAGGATTCTTGAAAAAAAAGGTTTTTATGTTGATATTCGTAAAGATTTGATGGTAGCGAGGATAAAAAAAATTTCAAAGGAATCTTTAAAGAGAAAACTCTACCTTATAGGAAAAATGGTTTCATTCACACGTCAGCTTGATGTGAAAATGGTTGATGATGATCATATAAACCTGTTTATGAGAGAATTTGAAAAAATGGAATTAAAAAACACCGGAGAACAGGATTAGGAGGAACATATGGATAAACAAAACAAAACGAGTATTCTGGTTCTTGATGATGAGCAAATTGTTTTAAAAAGATTGAAACCTGCTCTTGAGAGATCAGGCTATAAAGTGGAAACTTTTTTTAGAAGTGCTGATGCTTTTGACAGGGTTGACGGAAAGAACTTTGATATTGTTATTACGGATCTTAAGATGGAAGGTTCCGATGGCATGGCTTTTCTAACCCATGTTAAAAAAAGATCACCAAAAACTGAGGTGATTGTGATAACGGGTTTTGCAACAATGGACACGGCAAAGGAATCATTTAAAAAAGGGGTTTTTGACTTTCTTGCAAAACCATTTAAACTCGGCGAACTCATAGATGCCGTAAAAAAAGCGGAAACAAGGATTAACGATATTCGTCAATAGTAAGGCCGATTGATTTAAACAAATTATAAGATAACAATTGTACCTGTAACTTTTAAGTTCCATAAGATGGTTTGAGAATGAGGAGGAATAAATACTATGGTAAAGGGATTGATTTATTTAAATGCAGATCTTGCTTCAAGCATTGCATTAAGGTACGTTTGTCAACTTGCAAACATGAAAGGAATACTTGTTGATTCCATCCATGTTGAAGAGACAACCCAGGACATGCATACCCCGGGAACAGGATGGGTGAGGAAAACATGGGAGAAAGGGGTTAAGGAGAATGCAGGTCATAAGATACTTCAGCTTGTTAATGCGGAAAAAAGATCCTGCATACACCTTTCGGATCCTGTAATTATGGTTGGAGACCATGAAACAGAGGTAAAAAGTACGCTTGGGCTTAAGACCTATGATTTTTTTGTGGAAGGGATACTCCAGTCTTTTTCACCCTTAAAATTTAAAGAAAAAATTTTTTCAAAGCTGTATAAAAATATTTCATGCCCGGTGCTTCTCGTAAAAAATTTCATTGAAATAAAGAAAGTGGCAATAATAATTGATCAAAAAGAAAATACCAGATCACTCACAGATCCTCTTAAAAAAATTATCAAAGATACAGGCCTTGTATGTGACCTCGTTAAATGTGAATTAAATTCAGAATCCGTAGTAAAAGTAGAGGAGATGACAGGCGGTCAGGACGATAACCTTGATTACTCAAAAACTTTTATTAAAAAAGAAGCAGAAATAGATATCATGAAAAATATTAAGATTCAGGGTGATCCCGTTGCGGCTGCTGATTTTCTGCATGATTACGGCCTTGTTGTAATTCCTGTTGATAAAGCAATGTCTAAACATAGTCATGTTATTGACATGATGAATCAGGTGGCATCTGCCCTGCTTATCTGCTGGGTGTAGAAATTTATAAAAAATATAAATTAAGGAGAAATAATGCAAGGAGGACAGGATGAAAATCCTTATAGCTGTTGACCAGGGTTTATACAGTGATCATGCGATTATTGAAGGTGCAAGAATTGCTGAGAATACATGGGCAAATGTTACAATTATCGGAGTGAAATCATATAAAAAGGCAAACGAATCAGATAAAAACAATTCTTTAATAAAATCTGTTAAAGACTATAGGAAACAATTCTTAAATTTTTTTGATAAAGGGGACTGCCCCTATCCGGTACATACCTCTGATTATGAACTTATGGAAACAGGACCTGGCGTTTATGTGGATTCTCCGGTACTTGAAAGAGCACAAAAAGAACTTAAAACAATTGCAGCAGGAACAGGAGATCCGTTAAAAGAGATATTTGTCGAGGCAAATGACGGGGACTATGATCTAATTATTATAGGATGCACCGGAACCAACGACTGTGTATGGGAAAATAATCTGTTAATTCCCCAAAAAATAGTCAATGAAGCCTCCTGTTCTGTACTTGTCGCAAAAGATGTAAAAAAAATAAAAAAAGTAGTCTGCTGTCTTGACCATAGTCAGGTGAGCCAAGAGTCCATTGAAATGATCAATCAGCTTGTAACCTTTCATAGTGCAAAACTTAAAATCGTAGGCATAGCGGAAGGAGACAACCTTAAAGATAAGGTTGAAAATAAAATAAAATCCATTTTAAAATACTATACTGCAAAACATATTTCCACACCTGAAATAGAAGTTGTTGCGGTCTCGGCTTTTGACGCTTTTATTTCCGCAAGAGAAGAGGCATCCCTCCTTGCTTTATGGATGGAAAAAAAATCATTTCTCGCAAAAATATTTTCAAAAACCAAAGTCACAAAACTAATTCGAGAAAGCCATTCCTCCGTTATGATTCTAAGATGATAAAAAGATAATAATTTATGAATAAATTGCTACTCTCTGATATTTTGCCGTTATTAATCAAAACGAAGATGAGTTCATTTACAAAATATTTTTTGCACAAGACAACAACAGACCTTTGCACAATACTTTCTTTTACGGTAATTTCTACGTCAGACTCAAATTATATCCTCAGAATATTAAATGTATTAATATACTTGTAATTTCCGTCTTTCCTGACCTATAACAAAATTGAACATCTTGCAAAGGTCTCAACAAGGGGGGGCATAATTTAATTATGTTTCCCCTGTTGTCTACTAATAAAACAGATATAGCATACCTATTAGGACTACAAGGAACAGAATGGTCATACCTGCCCCTGCCCTGGCATAATCAAGTGTTTTATACCCCCCGGGTCTCATAATCAGAGCGTTAACCTGGTGAGTTGGCAGAACAAAAGTGTTGGATGCGGCAAGGGCAACAACCATGGCTGTAATTCTGGGATCAGCACCTGCCTTGACAGCCATGGACATGCACAGGGGTACAAGCAGGACTGTTGCACCCACATTGGAAACAACAAGGGTGAAAAAAGATGTCAAAAGGCCAACGACAAGGAGAAAAACAATTGTTGGTACAGAACCAATGGCTGTCATAATAGTATTGGCGATAAATTCAGCAGCCCCTGTTTTTTGAAAAGCAAGCCCAAGGGGAATAAGTCCTCCCAAAAGAAAGACAGTCATCCAGTCAACGGATTCATATGCTTCGTCGACACTTAAAACTTTCGACAAAATCATACCAAGGGCACCTGCAAGAAGGCATACTGAAAGAGACAACTTCATGCCAGGAAATCCTAAAAGTTCCATTAAAGGTGTGAATCCAAGTACAAGGGCAAGGGCAAGACCAAGCCAGAATACTGCTGCTCCTGCCTTGTTTTCACGCATCAATTCACCTTTTATTTCAGTTGTAAAGGCAAAGGTGCTCTTTGTTTTCAGCCAGTGAAAAACCTTCCAGGTACCAAACATTAAAACAGCATCGCCTGTTCTGAACACATGATTTGAAAGGTCGTTGAAATGGCATGCTCCATCGGCACATATCGTGATTGGAACAGCGTCAAGGGCCTCGGTAAAATGTACTTCACTGATCTTTTTACCCACAAGCTCGGAGCGATCCGTTATAATCCCTTCCATGAGTCCTGCGTTGTTTGGGGAAAGATCTTCTGCAAACCTGTCAAGGCCCCTTTTTAAAGTTAAGCCCATTTCATCTGCAAATTGTTTAACACTTTTTTTACTCTGGGCAATGGCAGCAAAAGTATCTCCGGGTTCAAGACGATCAGTTCTGCGGGGGGCAAGTGTTTTAGAATTTTTGTTAAAATGATAAATTGCGATGATATTAACATAGTACTTTTCCCTGATCCCAAGTTGCTGTAAAGTCTTTGTACCATCAAAATTATCAGGAACTTTAAGTTCATATATTGTATCAATCATATAATAAGTATCAGCGATAGACGTAGGCACAAGGCCTGTGTCTTCCTCATCTTCGGATTTTGCAGGCAGAACGAAACGCCCAAGCAGGATAAAATATATAATGGCACTTGCTACAAGTGCTATACCAATGGGTGTCTGGGTAAAAAGGCCTAAGGGCTTAATTTTCTCAGGCATGAATCCAAGGGAATTTGCCTGATCAATGAGATCATTTAAAAGAATTGTAGGGCTTGCACCAACCAGAGTGATGGTACCTCCAATAATGGCACAGAACCCCATGGGCATGAGAATCTTTGAAACGGAAATTCCGGTCTGTTTGCCGATTCTAATTGCTGCGGGCATAAAAAGAGCTGCAGCTCCGATATTCTGCATAAAGCTTGAAATTATTGCGACAGTCCCTGATATAAGAGTGACAATGCGGCTTTCAGCTTTACCTGCTATTTTTAAAATTTTTCTTGATAGGATATTCATGCATCCTGTTTTATCAAGGCCTGCGCCTATAATTATAACAGCAATAATTGAAACAACTGCATTACTGGACAATCCGCTGATGGCTTCCTTTGGCGTTACAACGCCGAGGATAGGCAGGATGACCATCATGATAATACCAACAACATCCACCCTGACAAATTCAAAGATAAATAACAAAATTGCAAGGACAAGAACTCCCATTACAATACCCATCTGGGGGGTAAAAACAATGGCATTGGTAGTTTTCCCCGTTGCTGCGAATACTGGATTAGCAAATATCAGAAAAACAAAACTTGTCGCAGCAGCAAGTTCAAAAAATAATTGATTAATTCTTGTTTTCAATACAAAACCTCCATGTTTAAATAGAATATAAAATTTTTTACGGCGCTCTTATAAAAAAAGTACCTGTACCACATAAGTTGCAAGGCCAATGATAGACGATAGGACAAAAACACAGAAAGACAAACCATGATAATAATATGACGATGAATTTTGTTCATAAATGGTATAAAGTTTACCTCTGACATTATAAGGGCGAGTTTCATGGGGGTATCCTTTACAATTGTAACCCCCTTGAAAAGGAAATCTCCTTGTTTTATGTTTTTTTGCAAGTTATCCATAAGCCTTGCTAAGCCTTGCTAAGCCTTGCTAAAAAAGCCTTGCTAAAAATTTATAAACAACGAAATTATCAAGGACTCTCTTAAATATAAGAGTCTGCCGTCATTTTTTTGTATCCGGATACTTATAAAAATATT
>Ga0256840_1002515_pt1 | contig 16012 bp, 14 predicted proteins | sample 355202metaG_FD_185969 | JGI IMG/M metagenome (GOLD analysis project Ga0256840, IMG submission 185969) | Hydrothermal vent microbial communities from Mid Atlantic Ridge, Atlantic Ocean - 355-202 | ecosystem: Environmental > Aquatic > Marine > Hydrothermal vents | place: Atlantic Ocean: Mid... | reverse complement strand
GCGAAGAAAGGCTGATGTTCTTCAAAACCAAGTAATTTTAATGTAAAATACAAAAAAATTTATAGGAGCGTCCTATCTTAGTTCATATCTGCTGTGCCGTTGACAGTCACTATTTTTTACAAAAGCTACAAATTGAGTATCCTGATGAAAAATTGGTGGGGTATTTTTATGACCCAAACATTCACCCTTATTCAGAGTATCAACTCCGTCTGCTTGATGTCAAACGTTCTTGTAAAATGTTAGGCATAGAATTACTTGAAGGTGACTATGATGTTGAAAATTGGATTAATCTTGTACGTGGATTTGAAGATGAACCAGAAAAAGGAGAACGCTGTGCCATCTGTTTTGACAGACGTTTTGAAGTAACGGCACAACAAGCATCTAAAATGGGTGAAAATCGTTTTACCTCTACGCTTTTGACTTCTCCTAAAAAGTCCTTAAAACAACTCCAATATGCTGGTGATGCTTTGGCTAAAAAATTTGGCATAACATTTGTAGCACCTGACTACCGAAAAGCTTCAGGGACGCAAGAGCAAAATATTATGGCGAAAGAGGAGGCACTCTATCGTCAAGACTATTGTGGTTGTCTTTTTGCCCTTAACATTCAACGAGACCAACAAAAAAAACTTGCTGATGAACTTTTTTCGCCCATTTCACAACAGATTCAACCTGAATCCATTGAAGCACGTATTGAGCTTTACCAAAAGCGTTGGGAACTTGAAGAAGCAGATAAACCCTATAAGATTGTCAAAGAGCGTTTTTTAAACTGGCGACAGATGTATGGAGAGTTACGCATTAAAAAGCAGACTGTTCCTGCTCATTTTTTACCATTATCTACCATACGAAATGCCTATAGTCGTGGCAAGATTGATTTGCAAATAGGTGACTTACATTATATGAACCGAGATGAGATTAAATTTATTACATTAACTACCTATAATAAGTTGTCAAATAAAAACTATGGAAACATTACTGAACTCATCTACCATTCACCAATATTTGAAGAGGAGCTTAAAGTTAGAAATCAATTAATAAACAATCCTTATGATTTATCTTCTATCTTAGTGGTAGAGGAGATACCTACCCAAAAGCTTGAAATAATCTATAAAAGCCATATATATGAAGATGTTAAAGAAGTTCTGTTAGAAATTTCTTAGATATTTTAGTTATATTTAGATAAAATATTTAAAATTAATACCTAAAGGCTAAATCGATGTTATATGATGTCGTTGAAATTCAAAAAATTCTACCTCATAGATACCCATTCTTATTGGTTGATCGTGTTACTTCACTTGAAAAAGGGGTAAACATAGAAGCCTACAAAAATGTCTCTATCTCTGAGCCAATATTTCAAGGACACTTTCCTGACCACCCTATCTACCCAGGGGTGATGATTATTGAGGGTATGGCACAAGCTGGTGGCGTACTTGCTTTTCAAAGTTCAAATGATGAAAACCAAGAAGCGATGCACAACAAAGTTGTTTATTTCATGAGTATTGACAAAGCAAAGTTTCGTTCTCCTGTTACCCCAGGAGACAGACTTGTGTACAAACTTAGTGTTATTAAACAAAGAGGAGCAATTTGGCAACTTGATGCAAAAGCCTATGTTGATGACAAACTGGTGGCTGAAGCTGAACTTAAAGCCATGATTGTTGATAAATAAAGGCTAATATTGTCAAATATACATTCAACTGCCATCATTGAAGAAGGTGCTAAAATTGCAGATAATGTTACTATTGGGGCATTTGTAAGCATCTCTTCTCAAACAACTATTGGTCAAAATAGTATTATTGATGCACACGCAGTTATTGCTGGTAAAACGACCATTGGTGAGGGAAATCATATCTTTTCTCATGCCGTAATTGGTTCAATTCCTCAAGATTTAAAATTTGATGGAGAAGAGGTTGAACTGATTATTGGTGATAACAATACAATTCGTGAGTTTACACTACTGAACCCTGGCACTAAAGGGGGAGGAAGTGTTACACGAATTGGAAACAACAACCTACTTATGGGCTATGTCCATTTAGGGCATGATGTCATTCTTGGTGACAACTGTATCTTAGCCAACGGAGCAACCCTAGCTGGACATGTTGAGCTAGGAAACCATGTTGTTATTGGAGGGCTTACCCCTGTACATCAGTTTGTACACATTGGTGACTATGCCATGATTGGTGGGGCATCAGCCTTAAGTCAAGATATTCCTCCCTACTGTTTGGCAGAGGGGAACAGAGCCACACTTAGAGGGCTTAATTTAACTGGTTTACGAAGAGCCATAAGCAGAGATGAAATTAATGCTTTAAAAATAGCGTATCGAGAACTTTTTGAAAGTGGTGAAGCACTTCAAGAAACTGTTAAAAGATTAGAAATAACAAATTCTTCGCAACATGTAAAAAATTTAATAGAGTTTATCACACAATCAAAACGTGGTATTCCATATATAAGGAAATAGAAAATGGCAAAAAAAGAGTGTAACTTTTGTGGTACAAAAGAGAGAGAAGATAATCCCTTTATAGCAGGGAACGAAGCTTATGTCTGTTCAAACTGTGTGACTTCTGCACATAAAATTCTTTTTGGAGAGGAAGAGACCTCTACTGAAGTAACTGCACCACAAACATTATTGATACCAAAAGAGATTAATAATATGTTAAATGAGTATGTTATTGGTCAAAAGTCTGCTAAGAAAACTTTAGCTGTTGCTGTCTATAATCACTATAAACGAATCTTTAAAAATCAGCAAAACAATGACACGCAAATAGAAAAATCAAATATTTTACTTATTGGTCCTACTGGTTCAGGTAAAACACTCTTAGCACAAACCATTGCTAAATTTTTAGATGTTCCCATTGCCATTTCAGATGCAACAAATTTAACCGAAGCAGGTTATGTTGGTGAAGATGTTGAAAATATTTTAACTAAGTTACTGCAAGCTGCTGGAGATGATGTTCAAAAAGCTGAACGTGGTATTATTTTCATTGATGAAATGGATAAAATTGCCCGTATGGGTGAAAATCGTTCCATTACCCGTGATGTTTCAGGAGAAGGTGTTCAACAAGCACTTTTAAAAATCATTGAGGGTTCAGTGGTAAACATTCCCCCAAAAGGTGGACGAAAACATCCAAATCAAGATTTTTTACAAATTGACACTAAAAATATTTTATTTATTTGTGGTGGGGCATTTGATGGTGTTGAAGAGATTATTCAAAGAAGACTCGGTGCAAATCAACTTGGATTTGGACAAAAGAAACGTTCAAGCAAAGAAAATGAAGATGTAATGCATCTTATTGAATCAGATGATTTAGTTCAATTTGGGATTATTCCAGAACTTATTGGACGACTTCATGTGACGGCTACCTTAGAGCCAATAACCTTAGAAATTATGATAAAAATACTTACTGAACCCAAAAACTCAGTTGTTAAACAATATCAAAAATTGTTTGAAATAGACAATGTTATGTTATCTTTTGAAGAATCAGCACTAAAATCAATAGCAAATAAAGCAATTAAGCGAAAAACGGGAGCAAGAGGCTTACGTTCAATCATGGAAGAAGCATTATTAGATATAATGTATGAACTTCCAGAGTTAGAAGGCTATGAGGTAGTTATAACTGAAGAAGTAATTAATAAAGGTATGAAACCCCTTTACATAAAAAATTCAAAAACAGCATAAAACAAAGGTTAAGGGTAGAGAATGTTAAAAAGAGTATTAGGAATTTTTTCAAATGATTTAGCAATAGACTTAGGAACGGCCAATACATTAGTATTGATAAAAGGCAAAGGGATATGTATTAACGAACCATCAGTTGTCGCCATACAATACGATAAAAGAGGTAGGGAACATATTTTAGCTGTCGGTCAAGAAGCCAAAGATATGGTGGGTAAAACACCTGGAAATATTAAAGCGATTCGTCCTATGAGAGATGGTGTCATTGCTGACTTTAATGTTACAGAGATGATGATTCGATATTTTATTGAAAAAGTACACAATAGAAAAGGACTTTTTTCTCCTAGAATTATTATTTGTGTTCCTTTTGGGCTAACGCAAGTAGAACGTAAAGCCGTTAAAGAGTCTGCTATGAGTGCAGGAGCGAGAGAAGTACATCTTATTGAAGAACCTATGGCAGCAGCCATTGGTGCAGGAATCCCTGTTAAAGACCCCAATGGAAACTTAGTTGTTGATATTGGAGGAGGAACTACGGAGATTGGTGTTATTTCACTCGGTGGTTTGGTTATTTCAAAATCCATAAGAACAGCAGGTGATAAATTAGACAAATCTATTATTGATTATATGAAAAAGAATTTTAATCTTCTTATTGGAGATAGAGTAGCTGAAGAGATAAAAATCAATGTTGGAACAGCCATTCAATTAGAAGAAGAACTTGTGATGCAGGTCAAAGGTAGAGACCAAGTTGCAGGTCTTCTTACCTCCATTGAAATTACATCTGAGCATATGAGAGATGCCATGAAAGAGCCAATTAAAGAGATTGTTGAAGCATTAAAACTTGTACTAGAACAAACCCCTCCTGATTTGGCTGGAGATATTGTTGAAAATGGTATTGTCCTTACAGGTGGAGGAGCTTTAATTAGAGGTCTTGACCAACATCTCTCCAATATTATTAAACTTCCTGTATATGTGGCAGAAGACCCGCTTTTAGCTGTTGCAAAAGGTACAGGAAAAGCATTAGAAGAAATAGACGTTTTACAACAATCAGCTTATGAAGATTAATCGACTACTTATATTTTTAGCACTTATCGTTATAATGGTTTTTCTCTTAAAAAAAGAGAAAAACTTTCAAGAAAGTTTCCTCTCATTAACTTTGCCTATCAAAACAATTTATTTGAAACTTTCTAATTCTCTTAATGATAAAAAAGAGCAATATTTAACGCAAGTAGAAACAATTCAAAGAGTTAAAGAAGAAAATCTTCTACTCCGTAAATACCTCTATCAACAAAAAATAAATCTCATAACTTTTAAACAACTTGACCAATATAATGAAAACAAGTTTAATAATTTTGATAACATTTTACAAGTACAAACCATTTCGTATAAAAAGCTCAATGACTTTTCTCAAATCTATTTAACAAAAGCTGAAGCACTCAATAAAGATAAAATCTATGGACTTATTCAAAAAAATGTTGTGGCAGGTATTGCCATAAAAAAAGACAATAGGCTCAAAGGTCTTTTACTCTCTAACCCCACTTGTCAATTTGCAACATTTATTGGAAAGAAAAAAACACCTGGTATTGCTAAAGGTATTAATGATGAGAGTATTGAAGTAAACTTCATTCCCAAATGGTCAAAAATCAAAGTAGGTGACAAAGTTATGACTTCAGGCTTAGATAATATTTTCCTACCTGAAATTCCCGTCGGTGTTGTTACCAATATTTTAACCAGAAGTACCTACAAAACAGCCATTGTTAAAACATATGCTGATACTCTTCACCCAAATTTCTTTTATCTTGTCAAAGAAGTTTTACAAGAAGTAGAAGATATTAATATCTCAAAAATAAAATTGGAGCATAACGCTACAAAGGAAAAAGATGAATAATCAACAACATTCAGGTACACCATGCTTGATTAACTATTTAGTATTAGCTCTCTTTGGTACACTTTTTTTTATTGGCATAATATTAGGATACCTTAATATTATTCCCTTAAAAGTTAATCTACATTCTGTTATTATTATTGGATTTATCTATTTTATTTATCTGTTTTTTATTCGACACAATGCAAACTATGTGGTTTGTAAAATGCGTAAAGAGCAAGTAAACCTACAAAAAGAACTACAAAAAAACATTAAAGAGAACTCCTTAAATATCTTTAATGAAACAAAATCAACCATAAATATTGAAGAGTTTGTAAGTAACTATTACAAAGAGTTTAGAAATGACAACTATGCGTCAATCGCCTCTTCACTCTTTCCAATGCTCGGTATTTTAGGAACATTTTCTGCCATTGCCCTCTCTATGCCAGACTTCTCTTCTGCCAATACAGATTCTCTTGATAATGAAATTTCACTCTTACTCTCTGGAATTGGTACTGCTTTTTACGCTTCTATCTATGGTATTTTTCTCTCAATTGTTTGGTCTTTTTTTGAAAAGAGAGGTCTTTCAAAAGTCGATGAAGATTCTCATCAACTGCATGAAGTCTATGCTTCTTATATTTGGTCGCCTAGTGAGCTTAAACGACATGAGCATATGCAACATCAAATACGTGACCAAAGATTAATAGTTGCACTCAAAGAGACCTTTAATCTTGATTTTATTCAAACACTCAATGAAAAACATTTAGAAAACTTTCAAACGATTATTAATGAAACTAATAAAAACTTCACCACAATTACCAATCACTTAAAAATGGTTTCAAGCGATTTAAAAGAGACCATTGCCAAAATTGAAGCTTCTAAATCGGCCATAACAGCACAGTCTAAAATAGAGAAAACACTCTTAGAATTTAACACCAAAACGGCTGAATTTAACCATAGTGTCACAAAGCTTGATGCCACACTTGAAAAGTCATTAAACCTTACTTTTTCTAAAATTGACAATGAAGTTGCTGAAATTGTAATCAAGTTAGCCAATTTTGCTCATAGCACTGCTGAACAAAATAAGATTTTACAACGTACCATTACAGAGTATCATAATAGCATTGCTCAACATATAGTGAAATAAGTTATGTTTAAAAAAAAATCAACGACTTCTGAAACCAATTTTTGGATCTCTTATGCCGACCTTATGGCAGGTCTTCTTTTTGTATTTATTTTACTTATTGGTGCCATTGTAATAAAATCAAGCATTGTTAGAAAAGAGTTAAATGCACAAAAAGAGATATTAATCAACCAGCAAAATGTCATGGAGGAACAAGAGGGTACTTTAGATGAACAATCAAATCATCTCATTGATTTATCGCAAAGTATTGCGAGTAAAAACAACCAAATATTAGAACTTCAAGCACTGGTAAATGCACAAAAAAATCAATTAGCCAGTTATAATGAGCATCTGATTTTATTAGAAAATAGAACAGAAGAACAAAACATGACACTAAATAAAAATGCTGAAGATTTAAAAGTGTATCAAAATAAGCTACTTGTTTTATCTAATCAATTAACACAAAAAGATGAGATGATGAAGTTAAATAATATAAAAATCACCAATTTACTCCAAAGCACCAAAGACAAAGAGAATAAATATAATGATTTACTTGCACAACTACAAGCTAAAAAAGCCAAAATAAAATCATTAACAGGAATTAAACTTCAAGTCATCGCTGAACTAAAATCATCACTGGGCAACAAAATAAACATAGATAAAAAAAGTGGTTCATTACGATTGGCATCAAATATCTTATTTGACAAAGGTTCAGCCAACTTAAAAGAGGGAGCTAAATCTGAACTCAAAGCAAACTTCATTGAGTACATCTCAGCACTCATAGAAAACAAAAATATCGCATCACATATTGACAAAATTATCATTGAGGGGCATTCAGACAGTGATGGCTCTTATCTTTACAATTTAGAACTTTCTCAAAAACGTGCTTTTGCTGTAATGAATTACCTCTTAACCCTCAACTACATCAAACAGCACAATATACAATCTAAACTGGTGGCTTCAGGGCGTTCTTACTTAGATACCATTAAAGTTAATGGAAAAGAGGACAAAGAAGCAAGTCGTAGAATTGAGGTTAAGTTTAGACTAAAAAATGAAGATGCTATGTATGAAATAGAGAGAATTTTAGATGCAAATTAAATTTACACCTAAAAAACTTCAAGAGGCAAATAAGTATGTTGATTTATTGACCCTAACGAAAAAAGAGCCTATAAAAACCAAAGAGAAACACTCTTTACTAAAAAAGATAATAAAACTCTTATTTAAGTAATTCTTGAATATTTTTTACAAATAGTGCAAATCTTTCTAAACGATACGTCCCTACTCTCTGCTTGGTTCCCCACATAGGTTCGGGGAAATAAGAATCTTCTTCAAAACGTGCCATAATATGCCAATGTACATGTGGAACATAATTTCCAAAAGAGGCAATGTTGATTTTTTGAGGTTTATAAAAACTTAGCATCTCTTTTTCGATAATGTCTAAAATATGGAATATCTCTAATTTTATCTCCATTGGTACTTCTGAAAACTCTTTGTAAGCTTCTTGGGTAAAAACTTTCAACCAAGGAATTTCACTCTCTTCTACTTCTACTCTTAAGAACTCATTAGTATAAATAATACTCATTTTATAAGACCCCTTTAATTGCATCGTAAGCTGTGTCAATCATTTTGTCTATCTCATCATAGTTAATAATATAAGGTGGCATAAAATAGACAATATGCCCTAAAGGACGAAGTAAAACACCATTTTCTAAACCATATTGATAGACCTTTAAACCGATACGTTCTTCAGCCTTGTAACCCTGAAGCTCAACAGCAGCTATCATACCTGTTTGCCGAATTTCTTTGACATTAGAAAGTGTTTTGAATTTTTGAAGTTTTTCTAAAATATAAGCTGATTTTTTTTCATTTTCACCTAATACATCTGACGCTTCGAAGAGTTCTAATGTGGCTAAAGCTGCCGTACATGCCAAAGGATTCCCCGTATAGGAGTGTGAATGTAAAAAAGCTTTATGTTCATTGTAGTCACAATAAAAGGCATTGTAAACTTCTAAAGTTGTCATGGTAATTGCTAAAGGCAAGTAGCCACCTGTTAGACCTTTAGAGATGGTCATAAAATCTGGTGTAATCTTCGCTTGTTCACAAGCAAACATCGTTCCTGTTCTTCCAAAACCCACCATTATTTCATCCGCGATTAAATGCACGCCATACTTTTCACACAGAGGTTTTGCTAGCGTAAGATACAAGGGGTGATACATATGCATATAGCCTGCACCCTGCACCAATGGCTCGACAATCAGTGCTGAAATCTCTTTGCCTCTTAGTTCTAAAATCTTCTCTAAGCTCTCTATTGCAATCTTAGCAGATTCTTCACTTTGGTCTTTAGGAACAGGTGTCTGAATGCAAGAGATAAGTAACGGTGCATAGGTCTCTTTATAGAGTTCAACATCTCCTACACTCAAAGCGCCTATGGTCTCACCATGATAAGAGTTTGTCAACGAAAGAAAAAGTGGGCGATTTTCACCCCGATTACGATGATAATGAAAACTCATCTTTAATGCCACTTCTACGGCACTTGAACCATTATCTGCAAAAAAAACTTTATCTAAGCCTTTGGGAGTTAAATTGACAAGTTTGTCAGCTAAGTTTACAGCTGGTTTATGTGTAAATCCAGCTAACAAAACATGCTCTAAAGTGTCAAGCTGTTCTTTGATTTTTGAAGAGATATGTTCATTGACATGACCAAAAATATTAACCCACCAAGAGCTTATGGCATCAATATAAGACTTATCATCAAAATCATACAAATAAATGCCTTTTCCTCTCTTAATAGGAATTAAAGGCAGTGTTTCATGATCTTTCATTTGGGTACAAGGGTGCCAAATATTTTTTAAGTCATCTGTTACAATTTGCGTATTATTATTCATCATCATTTTCCTAGAAGTTTATAATCAGAATATACCCTCTATAATGTAATTATTTCATTAATAATTAATAACAACTAGACTAAAATTATGTAAATTTTAAATTAAGGTCAAAATATGATAAGTTGGATGCAAAACAACAACAAATTTACAGTAATCGTAATGTGGATTGCCGCACTATCCTTTATATTAGCAGGTGCAATTGGTGGGTCTATGGGTATTCGTAGTAATACCCTAGGAAAAGTCGGAGAGATTGAACTAAAAAAAGATAAATTTCAAATGGAATACTCTAATCGATTTAGCCAATATAACCAAATGATGCAAGGTAAGTTTGACGAGAAAAAAGCCAAACAAATGGGCTTAAAAAACCAAGTTATTCAAAATATGGTAGCACAAGCAAGAATTCTTAACTTAGCCCATGACTTTGGTATCGTTGTGAGTAAAGAGGAGGCAGGTCAAAAACTGGCAAGTTACCCTGCTTTTCAAACCAATGGTAAATTTGACCGTAAAATATATGATACTTATCTAAAAAATACGGGATTAACGCATGAGACTTTTGAAAATAACTTAAGAGATCAACTTACCATAGAAAAAACATTTAAACTACTTAATACAAAAGGTTTAGAAAATGAGTATAAAGCTTTTCAAATTGCATTTGAAGTTGCTGATAAGTTAAAATATACAGTACTTACACCAGATGATGTAAGCATTGAAACCAATGATGAAAAATTAAAAGCATTTTGGGAACCCAAAAAAGATACTTTTAAAACCAAGAAGCAATATACATTTGATGTACAGTGGACAGAGACTAACAATACTCAAGTTACCGATAAAGAGGTCAAAGAGTATTTTGAGAAAAATCGTTTTAACTATACCACTAAAGATGGAAAAATGGCAAAGTTTGAAGATGTAAAAGAGTGGGTAAAAGAAGCCACACAAATTGCCAAAACTAAGAAAGAGGCTTTAAGACGTTATGTTCAATTTAAAAAAGGGGAACTTAAAGCTGATGAGACAATAACCTTAAATATCTATGACCCTAAACTTTCACCAGAACTTTGGACAGAGATCATCACGAAAGAGACCAATGCATTCTTAAAACCAAAAGTTGCACAAACACGTTATGCTTCAGTAAAAATTACTAACATTATCGAGCCTACTACTAAGAGCTTTACAGAAGTGAAAAAAGAACTTACTCCTATTTATGAAGCAGAGCGTAAAAAAGAAGCTCTTTCCAAACTTGCTGAAGAGAAATTGACACAAATTGACACATTAGATATGAATGTGTCAAACTTTATCACACTAGAGAATGCTGAGAAACAAGATTTAAGTATAAATCAACAAGAAAGAGCAAATTTCATCTCAAAACTCTTTACATCATCAAAAGAAAACGGTATTATTCCTATAGGAAGTAAAGTAATTGTTTACAAAATCATAGAACAAAAACTAATTTCTCTTGAAAGTAATGAAACTAACATTATGCAACAGAATGCTGATAGTGTTAAAGAACAGAGTTTTCAAGCTAACTTAATGAAAGTTTTAGAAAAGAAATATCCAAGCCGACTTTACTAATTTTACTAAGGATTAAATCGTGGATAAACCAATTTTAGCAATAGATATAGGATCAACTAAAATATGTGCAATTATTGGTGAAATCATTAATGGTAAAATAGAAGTTGCGGGACATGGAATTAGTAAGTCCCAAGGAATTAAAAAAGGAGCTATTTCAAATATTGAATTGGCTTCTAAATCCATTAAAGATGCAGTTGATGATGCAAAACGTGTGGCAGGTATCAATCCTACAACTGCAACCATCTCTATCTCTGGTGCTTATGTCAAAAGTTTAAACTCTTCAGGGGTTGTAAATATTCCCAACCATGAAATATCTATTAATGAGATAAACCGTGTAATGCAAACGGCTCTTTATAATGCCAACATTCCCAATGAATTTGAAATTCTACATGTCTTACCTTACAAGTTCAAAATTGATGAACAAGATTTCATTGAAGACCCAAATGGCATGAATGCAACGAGAATGGAAGTCGATACCCATATTATTATTACCAACAAATCCAACTTAGGCAATTTAAAAAAAGCTGTTAATGCTGCGGGCATTGGCATTTCTAAAGTTGTATTGTCTGGTTATGCTTCTTCATTGGCTGTTATCTCGCAGAACGATAAAGAACGAGGTATTGCTGTTATTGACCTTGGAGGACAAACTTCAAATTTAATTATCCATATAGGTAATTCAATTCAATATAACAATTTTTTACCTGTTGGTTCAAATCATATTACCAATGATTTATCTATTGCGCTACATACACCGTTAGATATTGCCGAAGAGTTAAAAATAGCAAAAGGGAGTTTATTCCAAGATGAAACAGCAGGTGATGTTAAACTTCAAATCATAGGTGATGAGAAAAAGTTAAACACCGTTCCATTAGAGATGGTTCAAAATATTATCTATAGTCGTATGGAAGAGACACTTATTATTTTATCTGATTTATTAGATAAAAGTTCATTTAAAGAGCAATTAGGTGCAGGAATTACCTTAACGGGTGGCATGACACTAATTGCGGGAACACGAGAACTTGCACAAGCACTCATGCCCAATATACCTATAAAAATTGGAAAACCTACGAATATTTCGAATATTTCAGATGATTTAAACTCACCAGAATTTTCAACGGTTATAGGTTTACTTCAATATGAATCAGGGGAACATACAGAGTATGAATTAGATGGTAGTAAAACAATGCTTCATTCTAAAGAGTATAAACACAAAGAGTCCTTACAAGATATTAGAGACTTTCAAAATCCTGACTTGAAGAGTAAACCAAAAATTTCAGTCTCAACACCTTCTTTTAATGATGAGAAAAAAAGTGAAAATGATTTATTTAAAGACTTAACGCAAGAGAGTAAAAAAAACCCTAATAAGCCCCTAGACAATTTTATGAATTGGGCAAAAAAAATCTTTTAAAAAGGAGAAAAAATGGAAGAATTTAATATAACAGAATCTACAGCTGGCATACACGGAGCCAAGATTAAAGCCATCGGTGTAGGTGGTGGTGGTGGAAATATGATTAACCACATGATTAGAGAAGGAATTGAGGGTATTGACCTTATTGTTGCTAATACTGATTCTCAAGCATTAGACGCGTCTATTGCACCTTATAAGATGCAACTTGGCATTAACTCTACTAAGGGTCTTGGTGCAGGTATGAAGCCAGAAGTTGGTGCAGAAGCAGCTAAAGAGAGTTATGATAGCATTAAAACCATGCTTGAAGGTGCCGACTTAGTATTTATCTCAGCTGGTTTAGGTGGTGGTACAGGAACAGGTGCTGCACCTGTAATTGCAGCAGCTGCTAAAGAAGTTAATGCCTTAACGGTTTCTATTGTCACAAGTCCTTTTAAATTTGAAGGTAGAAAAAGACAAAAATTAGCCAAAGCTGGTCTTGAAGAGCTTAAAAAAGAGTCTGACTCTATTATTGTTGTTCCCAATGAGAGACTACTCTCTATTGTTGAAAAAAACCTTGGAATGAGAGATAGCTTTAGACTTGTTGATTCTGTTCTTTCTCAAGCTGTTGGTGGAATTTCAAATGTTATTTTATCTCATGGAGCCAATGACATTAACCTTGACTTTGCCGATGTTAAAACCGTCATGAGCCATAGAGGTTTAGCCCTTATGGGTGTGGGTGAGAGTACAGGTAATTCTGCCGCCTATGATGCAGCCAAAACAGCTATTGAGTCTCCACTACTTGACAATTTATCAATTGATGGAGCTATGGGTATTTTAGTACATTTCCATATTCACCCAGATTATCCTTTAGCAGAAATAGCAGAAGCCATGGATATTGTTGAAGAGAATGCTGATGAAGATGCAAATATTATCTTTGGGACAACTACTTCAGAGAACATTCCTATTGACGAAGTTAAATTAACAATTATTGCTACTGGTTTTGAAGACCCTACTGATATAGCAGAGATTAAGCAACCTGAAGAGACAACGATTAATAATAACCCAACAATATTAAGAAAACCCTCTTCAGGTTCATTAATAGATAGAACACTACAAAAGAAAGTTGTTGGTGGATATAACAGTGAAAATGAAGACTATCTCGACACACCAACTTTTTTACGTAAACAGATGGATTAAAGGGTAAAAATGACAAAAGTTTTTCTTCTCCTTTTTCTACTTTTGTCACCCTATCTACTTTTAGCTGATGGACATATTTTTGTCTATCATCGCTTTGATGATACACGCTACCCTACTACCAATATTTCAACCAAAGAACTTCGAAAAGAGTTCAATTATCTTAAAAATAATGGCTATAAAGTTGTACCCCTAATTGAAATTATTAAGAAAGTTAATAATAATGAAGAAGTGCCTTCTAATTGGGTTGCCTTTAGCATTGATGATGGCTTTAAAAGTTTTTATACCCATGGATTAAAAGTTTTTAAAGAGTATCACTACCCATTTACCCTATTTATTGCTGTAAAATATACTGAAAAAAACTATAAAGATTATGTTTCATGGCATCAACTAAAAGAGATTAGTAAATATGGTCAAGTTGAATTTCATAGCTATGGACATGGTCACTTTGGTCAAATGCGTAATGAAGAGATTAAAGCTGACATGGACAAAGGCTTAGCCCTTATGAAGCAACACCTTAACTATGTTCCAAACCTTTTTGTCTATCCTTATGGTGAATATGATGAGAGAGTGGCTAAAGTCCTTAAACCTTATGGATTCAAAGCTGTTTTTAACCAAAATATTGGTGCAGTAAATGGTGTCTGTTCTGACCTCAATGAGATTGACCGTTCAGCAGTTGTTGGTTCAAATGCACATGATTTTAAACTTTATCTTAAATTTCAAGAGCTATGTGGAGTCACCTTTACACAACCTACTGTTTATCCTAAAAATAAAATTGTTAAAACAGTAGAAGTGACACTAGAAGACAAAACTATTAAATCTGCTGACATTTTCATCTCCAACAATGGCTGGACAAAAGTTAAAGTACATAATGGAAAAATTTTATGGCATGCCAATAAAAAAGTTAAACTAAACCGTATTAAAATTGGTGTAAAAGTTAAAAGTAAAATTAAATTAATGGTTTTGTCTAATTAATTTCTGGAGTATAGAAAATGCAAGATGTAGTAGCGTGGCTAAAAGAAAATGGCAATTTAAAAGTCATAGATGAGCCTTTAGATGTAGAACTTGAAATCCCTCATATTGCTTATGTTGAAGTAAAAAAAGAGGACTCTCGCCCTATTCTCTTCACTCAACCCATTAATAAAGCAAAAAATATCAATTATGATATGCCTGTTCTTATGAATATTTTTGCGAATAAAGCACTCACTGAAAAAATATTTGACAAACATCCCGACAAAGTAGCCCAAGGTATTGACAAACTTTTAAAACTTAAACCACCTGCTGGTTTTCTCGATAAATTAAAAATGTTACCCGAACTTTTTGCACTTAAAAATGTTTTTCCTAAACGTGCTAACATAAGAGGTGCTTGTCAAGAGATTATTATTCCTAAAGACGAAATAGACTTAAACAAACTCCCTATTTTAAAAACGTGGGAAGAAGATGGTGGAGCATTCATTACTATGGGTCAAGTCTATACCCAAAGCCTAGATGGGCAGATGCAAAACTTAGGAATGTACCGTCTTCAACAATATGACAAAAATCACTTAGGAATGCACTGGCAAATACATAAAGATGCGTCTCACTTCTTTGACCAATACCAAAAAGCAGGGAAAAAAATGCCTGTCACCGTTGCCATTGGAGGTGACCCTCTCTACATTTGGTGTGGTCAAGCTCCCATGCCTCATGGAATGTTTGAGATGCTTCTTTACGGTTTTGTACGAGGTAAAAATGCCCAACTGGTTAAATCAATGACCAATGATATTTACATTCCAAGAGATGTCGATATTGTCATAGAAGGTTTTGTAGACCCCGAAAAAATGGAAATAGAAGGACCTTTTGGTGACCATACTGGATACTACACACTAAAAGAACCTTACCCCGTTATGGAAATAGAAACCATTACAATGAAAGAAAAAGCAGTTTTTCAAGCCACCGTAGTTGGAAAACCCCCACTTGAAGACAAATACATGGGTTGGGCAACAGAACGTATTTTTCTTCCAATGCTCAAACCTATGGCTCCTGACCTCATAGACTACTATATGCCTGAAAATGGTGTTTTTCATAACCTAATCCTAGGCAAGATGAAAACCCTCTACAAAGGTCATGCACAGCAATTTATGCACGCTTTTTGGGGTGTGGGTCAAATGTCGTTTGTCAAACATGCTATTTTTGTCAATGAAGATGCCCCAGAACTCTGCGATGATATTGCCATTACCAAGTACATCTTAAATCGACTAGACCCTAAAAAAATTCTCATTACCCAAGGGATTATTGATGCCCTTGACCACACAGCCAATGAAGCTTTAGTTGGAGGAAAACTAGGCATTGATGC
>Ga0256840_1002514_pt1 | contig 16013 bp, 15 predicted proteins | sample 355202metaG_FD_185969 | JGI IMG/M metagenome (GOLD analysis project Ga0256840, IMG submission 185969) | Hydrothermal vent microbial communities from Mid Atlantic Ridge, Atlantic Ocean - 355-202 | ecosystem: Environmental > Aquatic > Marine > Hydrothermal vents | place: Atlantic Ocean: Mid... | reverse complement strand
TTTAGGTGTAGTTTTCCGCTTTCTTTTCTCGTATTTTACGATATCCCTCGTTTATTGACTGTTTTTCTATTTCGTTATTAGGGTATAATTCTAATATGAAAAAAACAATTATTACACAAACCTTTACTCCTGTTTATGATGCAGTAGAAGATAGAATACGGCTTGCTATTAATTATGAAGATTATGAAAATAGAATAGATTTGATGATAACAAGAAGGTTTGCTCTGCAACTTATTCCGACACTTGAAGAATATTCACCAGTAAAAACATTTTCCGATTACAATGTGAATGAAAACGATAAGACTGCAAAACAAGAAATAGTACATCAGACCGATAATGTAAATTTAGAACTTTTAAAAGCAGAAGCAATGCTTTTGGAAGAGGTGAATATAAAAAAAGATGAAGCAAACAATACTGTCTTAACGATGCAATGTAAAACAGCAACTGTAGTTGCATTGCTGGATACAAAAATGATGCAGGAATTTTGCAGAGTACTCAAAGCAGCTGTCCCAAAAGTAGAATGGGGTGTCGGATATAATTTTTAATCTGGCACTTATTTTTAATTATTAAATAGTGTCGGAGTAACTTTAATATTCTTTGAAGTATGATTGTAATAGAATTGTACTCTAGTGATTATCAGGAGAGTGTATTGGCACGAAAAACAAGAGTATTTATTGCAGATATGCCACAGCATATTATGCTTAAAAGCATAAGTGACCTTACTCTTTTTCAAGATGAAGAAGACTGTACTGTTTTTACAGCAATGTTGCAAAATCTTGTATGTAATACTGACAATGAAATTCATGCCTATTTGTTAATGCCTAGTTATTTTGAATTTTTGGTAACACCGAAAAATGAGCAGGCACTCCCAAAACTGATGCAATCACTCGGAAGTCAGTATGTGCGTTATTTTAACAAAAAGTATAACCGCAGTGGTACTTTGTGGGAAGGAAGATATAAGTCATCTTTGGTCCAGGCAGAAGAGTACCTTTTTGATGTAATGGTCTATATAGAAAAAAAAGTATCATTGGGATATAAATTTTGCAGTGCTAAAAAGAATCTTTTTTGTCAAAAAGACACAATTGTGACCTCTCACGCACTCTATAAAAAATTGGCTTTTACGGATACGAAAAGATGTGAAAAATATGCTGCTTTGTTTGAGTATAAACCAGGACAGGAAGTAAGTGACTTTATAGAACTTTCTTTGGAAAAACAGCACATTACAGGAACTTCTGATTTTATTCGGCAGTTAGAATATATGGTCGGTATGACTTTATCGGCAAAAGGACGGGGGCGTCCAAAAAAATTAACACAACACAAAAGGAAAAATATGTATAAAAATTTAGTTGTCTTAGACAAAGAAAAACACAAAGATCTTAAAATCAGTGCATTGGAAAATTTGAATTTTGCTAAAGAGAGCGCTTTTGTTCCCGTATTGGCAAATGAAGTAAGTCTGGTAGGAGCGGCTTTTCCTGTTGTTTTCAGTGCAGATGAGAATCCTTCTCTTATTGCACTGGTATCACTTGGTGGGGATTCATTGGCAATTAATGAAGAAGGAAAATGGATAACACAGTATGTTCCGTCATTTTTAAGAAAATATCCGTTTGCTTTGGCAAGTACAAAAGAGAATCCGGATCAAAAAGTCATACTGATAGATGAAGAATCTCCTCTCTTTTCAAAATCAAAAGGAAAACAGCTTTTTAAAAAAAATGGTGAACAGTCAGATGTGTTAAAACATGCTGTGGAGTTTTTAACAAACTATGAGAATCAGGCAGTTGTTACAAATAATGTAGCAAAACTTATTGCAGACAGCGGGATACTTGAAGAGAGAGAAATATCAGTAGGTGAAGGTGACGAGAAAAAAGTTCTTGTAAACGGCTTTAAAGTAGTTGACAGAGAAAAACTGAATGCTCTGAGTGATGATATTTTGGCTGATTGGGTGAGAAAAGGCATTATTACACTGATAGATGCTCATTTAGAATCGTTAAAACATATAGAAACACTTTTTAAACTTACAATGCAAAAACAAAATATAGCATAATAATTGGATATAAATCATGAATAAAAAACAACCTCAAAACAGTGAAGCTGCAAGTTCGTTAGCCGAAATATTGAAGAAGTCCAAAAATGCATTTGTACATGCAGGACTGTTTAGTATGTTTATAAATATACTGATGCTTTTACCGTCAATCTATATGTTACTTGTTTATGACAAAGTAATGGTAAGTCGAAGTCTTGATACCTTGTTACTTTTGACTGTTTTAGTCACAGGATTGTTTTTTGTTCTCGGTGCTTTACAAATGATTCGTTCAAGAATACTTGTACGGGTAGGGAATAAAATAGATCTTGATATGAATACTAAGCTTTTTGATACCATTTTTGAAACGGCACGCTTAAAGCCGGGACAGGTATCTTCTGCACCCATGAGTGATTTGACAAAATTACGACAGTATCTGACCGGTCAGGGTATCTTTGCGCTTTTTGATGTACCGTGGTTTCCTTTTTATGTTTTTGTAATGTATCTTTTCAGTCCTTTTTTGGCAGGGTTTACTCTTTTCGCCGCTTTTGTGATTGTCATCATCACAATTATAAATGAAAGAAGTACAAAAAAAGATTTGGAAGAGGCAAACAAACTTTCAAACAAAGCAAATTTTTATATCAATAAAAATATACAAAATGCAGAAATAATTCATGCAATGGGAATGCAGCATGATATTAAAAAAAGATGGCACAAGCAACATATTAAATTTTTGCATACACAATCTCGTGCCAGTGACAATGCCGGAAAGTGGTCAAATCTCAGTAAAACTTTAAGACAGCTGTTTCAGTCATTAACCTATGGTATCGGTGCATATCTGGCAATTATGGGTGATATTTCAAGCGGAACAATTATTGCAGGTGCGGTTTTACTCGGAAGAGCACTGGCACCGCTTGATTTACTGATAGGATCCTGGAAAGGATTTGCTGATGCAAAGATTGCCTACAAAAGACTTGATGCACTGCTTAAAGAGTATCAGGAACAAAAAGAGACGACTGAATTACCGGCACCAAAAGGACATATCACAACTGAAAATATTATAGTTGTTCCTCCTATGGCAAAACTGCCTGTACTCAAAGGAATCAATATTGATATTCCACAGGGAATTACTGTAGGTATTATCGGTGCAAGCGGTAGCGGTAAAACGACTTTTGCAAAGGCTATTTTGGGCGTTTGGCCTATTGCCAGTGGTGTTGCTAGACTTGATGGAGCGGACATTCACCAGTGGGACAGCCAAAAGCTTGGAAAATATATAGGTTACTTGCCTCAGGATATAGAACTGTTTGAAGGGACAATCGCTGAAAATATAGCAAGACTCGGTGAAGTGGATGATCAAAAAGTTGTCGCTGCTGCACAGATGGCAGGAGTACATGAAATGATACTCAAGTTACCAAACGGATATGATACACAAATAGGAACTGGCGGCATTGGACTCTCCGGTGGACAGAAACAACGTATAGCCCTGGCAAGAGCAGTTTATAATAATCCTGTACTGGTTGTTCTTGACGAGCCAAACTCCAATCTTGATGCAGAGGGTGAAATTGCATTGAACAACACCATATTACATTTAAAAAGTATAGGTTCTACCGTATTGGTTATTTCTCATAAAATGGATATCTTGAAAGTGACTGACAGAGTGGCACTCTTTGGTGGGGGAATATTACAAATGTATGGTCCGACAAAAGATGTTTTAGCAAAACTAAATGAACAATCAGCTGCCAAGGCACAGGCTCAAAAGACTCAGGCACAGCAAGCACAGGCAAAAACACAACAGACAACACAATCGCAGGCAATGCCAAAAGTTTCATTGAGTAAACCTGAAAAGTAAAGAAGGAAAAAAATATGCAAAAGAACAACGAACATGAACTTCCACCACACGATACAACAGCTGTCATAAAATATGGCTTACTGATACTGGTAGTATTGGTTGCACTGCTGGTGTGGGCAGCTTTTAATCCGCTTGAAACTTCTGTTGTCGCACCGGGAAAAGTTTCTGCCGGTATTTATAAAAAGACCGTTCAAAACCAGTATGGCGGAACAATTAAAAAAATATATGTCAACAACGGGGACAGTGTAAATAAAGGTGATCTACTTATTAAACTTGACGATGTGGAGATAAAATCACAACTTGCCATTGCCAAAGCAAAATATCAAGAAACCATTGCCCTTGTTGCGCGACTTGAAGCACAAAAAGAAGCGAAACAAAAGATAGACTTTCCTCGAGAGTTGAAAAATGAAAATGTTCGTTATACGCAGTTGAAAATATTTTCTGTAACAAATAAAAGTAATAATAGAGAAAAAGAGATTACAAAAAACAGAATTTCGGAATTACAAAATCAGATCAGCAGTCTAGAATCAATGGTAGAGAGTAAAAAGAAAAATCTGCAGGCAATTTCAAAAGAACTTGTAGAGCAGGAAGAACTTTTTAAAGAACGGCTTGTCAGTAATGAACAAATTAGAAAACTTCAAAAAACTTACAACAGTCTTAAGGGAGAGATTCTCAGTAACTCATTTGACACAGCAAAACTCAAAGAGCAAATTGCAGAGGCAAAAAATCAGCAACTTTTACGGGAGAAAAAATTTCAGCAGGAAATTCTGGAAAAATATGCAAAAGCAAAGTCGGACGAAGCTGATTTGAAATCAAAAATAATTGCGTATGAAGATAAACTGAACAAAACAAATATTAAAGCTCCTGTAAGCGGTACTGTTGTCGGGCTTAATATTCATACTGTTGGTGGTGTAATCAAACCAGGTGAAGAAATTTTGAGCATTGTTCCAAATAATGAACAGCTGATAGTCGAAGCAAGAATTCAAACACAGGATATAGATAAAGTGCATACAGGACTTAAAGCAAAACTAAAGTTTCCTGCATTTAACATTACTCAGTTGGATATTGTTCCCGGAAAAGTTATTTATGTATCTGCGGACAGTTTTACAGATAAAAGAAATGACAGCTCTTATTATCTGGTAAAAATTGAAGTAACTGATGAAGGCAGAAAAGAATTACAAAGCAAGTCCATAGTTTTGCTGCCGGGTATGCCTGCAGAAGCAATGATAAATATAGGACAAAGAACATTTCTTGACTATATTATAAAACCTTTTAGAGATATGCTTGGGAGAAGCTTTAATGAAGAGTAATATTTATAAAAGTATCGTGCTGTGCATGACAACGCTGACTCTCAATGCAGCGCCATTGACGTTTTCCAAAGCCTATAATTTGGCTGTGGAAAAATCTCACACCATTAAATCATCAGATTATATGTATCAATCAGAAATACAGAAGATCAAAGAAGAGAAATCTGCTTTGTATCCACATCTCAACCTTTCAGCATCGTATAAAAAAGCAAGATACTATGCAACAGATGTAAGCAAACAGACAGTTGCGAACTATGCATTGTCTTTAAATCAAAATATATACAATGCAGGAACTTATGCAAGAATTAATGTGCAAAAACAGCGCAGTAAATATGCCAATCTTGATGTGAAACAAAAAAAAATAGCATTGACACAGGATATAATGAAAGCATATCTGGATGCTATGCGTTCTGATGCAAAAATAAAACTTTTGGAGTCCGAAATAGCATATACACGTTCAATACAGACAAAAATACAAAAGCAGTTTGTAATGAGGCTTTCTGATAAAGTAGATTTATTGGAGATGCAGGTAGAATACAACTCGGCAAAAATAGAGTTGGATAAAGAAAGAAAAATATATAATACATATATACAGACATTAGAAGAATATACAGAACAGACAAATATTGAAATGCCGCAAATAAATTTACAAGATGATATACAGCCTCTTTTATATGATATGCAAAGAGCAGCAAGCGGGCAAATGGAGTCTGTGGATATAGAACAGTCAAATGCTGTGCTTAAAATGAAAGAGTATGAAGTTAAGCAGGCAAAAGCAGGATATTATCCTAAAATAGATTTGAATGTAGTCTACTCCAAGTCTGATATGAACTCTCTGACAATTCAGGATCCATTTGTGAAAACCGAGTATGCAGTAGTAAGCTTAAGTATGCCACTATATGACGGTGGATATAATTCAGCTGCAGTTGAGGTTGCAAAATTGACAAAGCAGGCAGCATATGAAGATCTGCAGGATACAAAACAAAAAGCTGGTGTAAAGTATGAAAATGCACTTTCTCTTTTTCACTCATCAATGGATTCTGTAAATTTGTACAAAGAAGCATTAGAGTCTGCGCGCCTTTATGTGGATGCTGTAAAAATAAAATATGACAGAGGTCTGAGCAGTATTATAGAATATAATAAGGCAAAAGAAAAGTTATATAATATACGATATAAATATATTAATAATTTATACGATATGCTGCAATCATATATACAGATTTTGGCAGATACAAATAATTTGGACTCTATAGTATTACTAGATAAATTTTTAAAGGACGAAAAGTGAGAAAAAAAGCTATTGTAACAGGGATAACAGGACAAGACGGAGCGTATCTTACGGAATTACTTTTAGAAAAAGGATATGAAGTATACGGAACATACAGAAGAACCTCTTCGGTAAATTTTTGGAGAATTGAAGATCTTGGAATTGAAAATCATCCAAATCTGCATTTAATTGAGTATGATTTAACTGATCAGGCAAACAGCATAAGAATGGTCGCAGAGATTAGACCTGATGAAATCTATAACCTGGCAGCGCAGAGTTTTGTAGGGGTTTCTTTTGAACAACCCTTGGCAACAGCACATATCACAGGACTTGGTTGTGTACATCTTTTAGAAGCGATACGAATAGTTGATAAAAATATAAAATTTTACCAGGCAAGTACTTCAGAAATGTTTGGTGAGGTGCAGGAAATTCCGCAAACAGAAAAGACGCCTTTGTATCCAAGAAGTCCATACGGTGTTGCAAAACAGTATGCGCATTGGATGACGATTAACTATCAAGAGTCTTATGACATTTTTGGAAGCTGTGGCATACTTTTTAATCATGAATCACCGCTTAGAGGGCTTGAATTTGTTACAAGAAAAATTACCGATGCGGTTGCCAAAATAAAACTTGGCAAATTAGAGTGTCTTGAACTTGGAAATATGGATGCAAAAAGAGACTGGGGCTATGCCAAAGATTATGTGGAGGGGATGTATTTGATGCTACAGGCAGAAAAACCGGATGTATTTGTTCTGGCAACAAACAGAACTGAAACGGTAAGAGATTTTGTTCGCATGGCATTTAAAGCTGTTAATATTGAGTTGGAATTTCAAGGCAAAGATGAAAATGAAACAGCTATAGACAAAGCAACGGGTAGAGAAGTTGTCAGAGTAAATCCTAAATTTTACAGACCTGCCGAGGTTGAACTGCTTATAGGTAATCCTCAAAAAGCAAAAGATATGCTTGGATGGGAAGCAAAAACGACACTCGAAGAGTTATGTGCAATGATGGTAAAAGAAGACTTGAAACGTAATGAAACAGGTTTTAAATTTTAAGAAATGAAAAAAGTTCTCATAACAGGCTGTGACAGTTTTACAGGAAAATATTTGTCAAAGCATCTTGAAAAATTTGATTATGAAGTATTTGGAACCTCTTTATTTCATGAGGGCAATAAAAAATACAGATGTGACATAACAAAGAAGGAAGATGTCAAGAAAGTATTAGATACTGTAAAACCCCATTTCATTATTCATCTTTCAGGCATTTCTTTCGCTGCTCATGAAAATAATGAAGATTTTTATAAAGTCAATACAATAGGCACACTGAATATTTTGGATATGCTTGTAGAATTAGGACTCAATCCAAAAAAAATCATTTTGGCAAGCAGTGCAACAGTATATGGCAATCAAGGTGTAGAAGTGCTTGACGAGGGACTCTGTCCAAAACCTGCAAATCATTACGGTGCGAGTAAATATGCGATGGAGTCTTTGGCAAAAAACTATTTTGACAAATTCAATATTATTATTACAAGACCTTTTAATTACACAGGAGTCGGACAGGAAGAACATTTTTTGATACCAAAAATTGTCAAGCACTTTAAAGAGGGTAAAAGAGTTATAGAACTTGGCAACCTTGATGTCAGCAGAGAATTTAATGATGTTGATTTTGTGTGCGAAGTTTATAAAAGACTTTTGGAATGCAGTACAGATTCAGAAGTTGTTAACATTGCTTCAAACAGAGCTATAAAGCTTTTGAATATAATAGAACTGATGAACAAGATAGCCAAATACAAGATAGATGTTACAGTAAATCCGGCTTTTGTAAGAAAAGATGACATTAAAACACTTTCCGGATCACCACAAAAACTTTTTTCACTCATTGGAAGAGTAGAACAAAAAGAGTTTACAACAACACTGAGAGATATGTTTGAGGCTTAAAATAGCAATAGTACATGATTGGTTGGTAACAGATGCAGGGGCAGAAAAGGTATTGCAGTCAATTTTGAAAATATATCCGGAAGCAAAACTCTTTTCATTGGTGAATTTTTTAACATATAAACAGCAAAAAGATGTGCTGCAAAACAAAAATGTGCAAACATCATTTATTCAAAAGCTTCCCTTTGCAAAAAAACATTTTCGAAACTATCTGCCACTTTTTCCAAAGGCTGTAGAGAGTTTTGACTTGAAAGAGTTTGATGTTATCATCAGCAGTTCGTGGGCTGTTGCCAAGGGAGTGAAAAAAGAAAAAGAACAACTTCATATATCCTACTGTTACACACCGATTCGTTATGCTTGGGATTTGTATGAAGAGTATACACAAAATTTAAAACAGCCAAAAAAGTTTTTTGTTCAGACTACCTTGCAATACATTCGCAAATGGGATCTTTCTACATGTAATCGGGTAGATTATTTTATAGCAGATTCTCAATTTGTGCAACAGCGTATAAAAAAAACATACAGTAGAGATGCTGTTGTAATTTATCCTCCTGTGGATGTAGAGAGTTTCAGTCTGTGTGAAGAAAAAGAAGATTTTTACCTGACAGCTTCACGGCTTGTTCCCTATAAAAAAACAAAACTTATTGTAGAAGCTTTTAATGAAATGCCAGAAAAGACTTTGGTTGTTATTGGAGCAGGAGAAGAGTTTGGTTCTATAAAGAAGATAGCAAAAAATAATATAAAAGTTTTAGGTTATCAGGAAAAAAAAGTAATGATACACTATATGCAAAGAGCAAAAGCCTTTGTATATGCTGCTGTTGAAGATTTTGGGATAGTTCCCGTAGAAGCACAGGCCTGCGGCACTCCTGTCATTGCTTTGGGAGATGGTGGAACAAAAGAGACAGTTATAGACGGAGAGACAGGAGTTCACTTCCAAAACCAGACTGTTTCGGATATAATAAATGCTGTATACCGTTTTGAGAATATGCATTTTTGTGCAAAACATATAGCAAAAAAGGCACAATTTTTTCATGAAAACAGATTTAAAAAAGAGTTTCAACTTTTTGTAGCAGAAAAAGAAAACAGATGAAAAATCATATAGCAAATATACTTATTTTTTTGATAGACTTATTGAGCCTGATAAGCCTGTTTTATCTCAATAGAAACTTTTTTGATGAGCAAGAAATAGCATTGAAAGATTTTTTATTTGTTATTATTCCTATCATAATATTGTTTGTATATGAAAAAATTTATACTTTGCGATATGATTTTTGGCAAGAAACATATAAAATACTCAAGTCCCTGATTTTGGCATATATTATAGTAATGGCACTGCTGACACTGCTAAAAACATCGCAGGACTATTCAAAGTTTTTTATCAGCAGTTATTTCTTTTTCTGTTTGCTTGTTATGCCCATTGTCAAGCGTATAGAAAAAAATATTTTATACTCTTTTGCGTATTTCAAAAAAAATGTTTTGCTTGTTGGTGAGACAACACAAATTGAGCTTTTAAAAAAAGAGCTGCAAGAGAATTGGTATCTGGGGATGCAGTTAGACAATGAAGCTTACGATGTTGTTATCATATCATACAAAGGCATGAGTTTACATGTAATAGATAAAACAATAGCAAAATATCTGGATAAAAAAAGTGCAGTGTATGTTATACCTTATGTAACTAGTATTGATTTTGCAAATTCGGTTATTATGGATTACTCCAATATTCGACTCAATACTATCCAAATTGAGAACAGACTTCTTTTAAAAAGAAACATCTATGTTAAATATATTTTTGATTATATACTGGCGCTGTTGCTTCTGCCACTGTTCTTATTTTTGCATCTTCTTATCAGCACAGTCATATCTTTGGAGTCTCAAGGAAAAATATTATTTAAACAGTACAGACTGGGAAAGGACAATAAGCATTTTATCTGTTACAAATACAGAACAATGTATGAAGAATCTGATGAGATATTGCAAAGCTATTTGAACAAACATCCTGAAGAGATTGCATATTATGAAGAGTATCACAAATATAAAAATGATCCGAGAATTACAAAAATCGGTAAATTTTTACGTGCTAGTTCTCTGGATGAACTGCCACAGATTATTAATATACTCAAAGGGGAGATGAGTTTTGTTGGACCGCGTCCCTATATGGTTAATGAAGCAGAAAAACTGGGAGAAAACAGATATTTTATTCTAAAGGTCAAACCTGGAATAACGGGACTGTGGCAGGTCAGCGGAAGAAACAATGTAACTTTTAAACAAAGAAATGAACTTGAAGTGTGGTATATAAAAAACTGGTCTTTATGGGCTGATTTAATCATCTTGGTGAAAACTCTCAAGGTAGTTTTCAGTAAAGTAGGCGCGAAGTGACCAATAAATATATTAATTATTTGATTATTGCTTATGCTTTTAGCTTTCCGATTTCCAAAGCATTTGTTAATGTTTTGGAAATACTTATACTGCTGTTATGGATCTATCAGGGAAATTGGAAAGAGAAATTTTGGCTTTTGCAGTCAAGTATGGTGATGAAGCTTTTAGGTGCATTCATTGTGTACAATATTCTTTCTGTTGTCTGGGCATCTGACTGGCTTTTTGCCTTGCACTATATAGGAAAATACCACCATTTTTTACTTATCCCCGTCATTTATACAGTTTTGGAAAAAAAATATGTTCCCGCTGTTTTTTCAGCATTTATTTTGAGTGTTTTTATAAGTGAATTGTTGTCATACGGTATCTATTTTCATCTTTTTACTTTGAATGATGCTACACCGGAATTTCCAACACCGTTTATGCATCATATAACATACAGCATTGTTCTGGCATTTACAAGTACCATACTGCTTACCAACTTTTTTACGGAGAAAGAGCGTATGTATAAAATATTCAATCTGCTTTTTTTTGTAACAGTAAGTGCAAACTTGTTTGTTAACGGTGGAAGAACCGGGCAGGTCGCTTTTATGGTACTGATGTCTTTATTGCCTTTTTTTTATATCAAACAAAAATTCAAAGCTTTTCTTTTGGCTTTTTCTATTATTGGTATAAGTTTTTATCTTGCTTACAATTATTCCGATAATTTTGTTTCACGAATACACCAAATGGATAAGGGGCTGCAAAAGATAGTGCAGGAGAATGATTATACGGATCAGGGCGGAATGCGGGCAGCTTTGTGGGTTGTCGGTACTGATGAATTTTTACAACATCCGGTTTTAGGAACAGGCATAGGAAATGAAATGAACAATGCCAATATACATGCTGCTTCACATCATTTTAAAACAAGAAATATGAATGAATTTGCAGACTATCACAATATCTTTGTCAACGAAGCAGTCCAGTTGGGAAGTATAGCACTTTTGCTTCTTTTATTTTTGTTTGTTACTTTGTTTAGGTTGCCATTTCAAACGAAACAGTATTCAGTGTTGAACAAAATGTTTATTATAAGCTTTGTTATTTTTTCAATGACGCATAATACACTGCACCTAATGAACCCTATGGTATTTTTTACACTGTTTGTTGGTTTGTTTAGTGCAATATCACGATTGGAATCTAACCCTCAACACACTTTTTAAAGAAAGTTAGTGTAAAATATAATATGCAAACAATAGAATCAATAGAAAAAACAATAAAAGAAAATCTGGCAGTAATGCTCTACTTCTCTGCGCCTACATGTAGTGTCTGCCATGCACTCAAACCAAAACTGCTTGAAGCTATAGACAGAAATTTCAAAGAGTTTACCATTGTAACTGTTGACATTTCAGTTGAGCAGGAAATTGCAGCACATTTTAGTGTTTTTGCTATTCCTACAGTATTGGTTTTTTTGGATGGCAAAGAGTTTCTTCGTAAATCCCGTCATATGAGTGTAGATGAAGTTATTCGTGAAATACGCCGTCCTTATGAGATTATGATTTCCTGAGTTTATTCTGCTGTATTATATAAAGTAATACAATTTTTGTAAGCTTCTTGTAACCTTTTTAGCATATAATTATTTTTTGAAAGGATAAGCAGTGAATAAAATTGTTCCGAGAAATAATGAAATAACACTCTCAGAAGATGAGTTTATAGTTTCTAAAACTGATACAAAAGGAAAAATTCTTTACGGAAATAAAATTTTTATAAAGATTTCCGGTTATGAAGAAAAAGAGTTGCTTGGCAAGCCCCATTCCATATTACGGCATCCTGATATGCCAAAAGTTATATTTAAATTGCTGTGGGAGAGACTGCAGGCAAAAAAAGAGATATTTGCCTATGTAAAAAACCTCTCCAAAGACGGGTCCTATTACTGGGTGTTGGCAAATGTCACAGTCACTATGGGAAAAAATGGAGATGTTATTGATTATCACTCTGTAAGGCGTAAACCATCGGCCAAAGCAATGACAGTCATTCCGGAACTTTATGCACAGCTGCTGCAGGAAGAAAAAAGAGCAGGCATGGATGCTTCTCAAAAAATGCTTGATGCAATACTTCAGGAAAAAAGGACAGGGTATGATGATTTTATCTTCCATTTACAACACTAAACAAACACTTTCCCTCTATATGCTTTCAGGCGCTATATTGATTTACACACTGATTACAGGACAGTATATGTTTGCCGGAGCAGTATTTGCCGGACTTATCGGGACATTGCTCTTAGCGCTTGCATCGGATGATATCTGCGACAAAATATTCCAGGATGAGTTGGTTCGACAGATCAGGGATGTGCTGCTCAAGGCGGGCAAAGGAGAACTTTCTTACAGAATTACAAATATACCTGAGACACATACAATGCAGGGAGTCGCATGGGGAATTAATGATTTGCTTGATCAGACAGAACAGTATATCCGCGATGTGATTGCTTCGATTGAAAATGCAAATGCAGGGTATAACAACAGAATAATTTATGAAAACGGATACAAGGGAGAATTTCTTGCCTCTATTCCTGCACTCAATCATGCTATTACATCTATAGGAGTATCTCACAGAGCTGCACAAAAAACAAATCTTGGAGAAATTTTTGATGTTAACAGTAACGGGGGTGTGACACGCGGACTGAATATCATTCAAGAAGATATATCAGATAATCTGGATATTTTGCAAAGAATTGCACACAGTACACAGGAGACGGCAGAGGAGGCGACAGAGTCCAATGTTGTGGTGAATAATATTACAAACCGCTTGGAAGAACTCATCACACTTATTACAAACTCAGATGAAGTTATCCGTGCTTTGAATGAACAGACAAGTGAAATAAATGCTATTGTTGATTTGATTAAAGATATTGCAGATCAGACAAATCTTCTTGCACTCAATGCTGCTATTGAAGCAGCCCGTGCGGGAGAGCACGGACGTGGGTTTGCTGTGGTAGCCGATGAGGTAAGAAAACTGGCTGAGAGAACGCAAAAAGCAACCCAGGAGATCTCTATTACAACCAACACACTGAAACAGGAAGCGGACGATATTCAAAACAACTCCATGCAGATTACTGATCTTGCAATGCGTTCTCAAGAGGATGTTTCAAAGTTTAACAATACACTTAACAGCTTTGCAAACAAAGCAAATGAATCAGCGTATGAGGCTGTATTTATGTATGATTCACTCTATACCAGTCTGGCAAAAGTAGACCATATTATACTCAAGCACAAAGCCTACAAGGCACTTTTGGATGAAAATGAAGTAATGGTACAAGAGTTTGTTGATCACAATAAATGTAGAATGGGACAATGGTACAATACTGATGCAAAACAGAAATTTGAGCAGACAAAAGCATATAAAGAGCTGGGAAGTGTCCATAAGAGAGTGCATGACAAAATATTTGAAGTAATGCGCTGTATCCCTGAGCACAACTGTATCAGTAAGGAAAATCAGGAGAATGTTGTGCGTGGATTTAAAGAGATGGAAGAAGCGAGTTTTAAAATGTTTGATCTTTTTAGAGTAATGGTAAGAGAAGGCAACCCAAAGGTTACGCTTTAAAGGCAATCAGTGATGCTGTAACAGCAACATTGAGTGATTCCACGCCTCTGTTCATAAGAATAGAGACAGAATCATTGCAGAGTTTTTCCACTGCATGACTGACGCCTTCGTTTTCATTTCCCAAAACATAGATGGTCTTTTCATCTTCTTTGATATTGTTAAGCGCAGTTTTTGCATGGGAGGAGAGGGAATAGATTTTTGCTTCTTGGAGTTGCGGTAATATCTCTTCAAGTGTATTACAAAAATAGACAGGCAGTTTAAAAAGGGTGCCGGCACTTGCTTTGACGACAAGCGGAGATATCTTTGCCGAGTTTTTCTTTGGCAGTATTATGCCGTCAATATTCCCGGCAGCACACGAGCGTATAATCATTCCTAAATTTTGAGGGTTTTGTATACCGTCAAGTGCAATAAGTCTGTATTGTTGCAGTTCTTTTATTTTGTTTACATGTAAATATGTTTTGGAAATGATGTCAATAGCTACTCCCTGATCCTGTTTTGCATTTTTACTGATGCGTGAAAGAGCCGCTTTGTTATGCTTTACTATATCAATCCCGCGTTTTTTTGCAAGCAGAAGAATTTTTTTGATAGTGCCATCAGGTTTGTTGGAGTCGGCTAAATGAAGTTTATAGATTTGTACGGACGTATCTTGCAGTATTTCTACAACAACATTTCTACCATATAAGGTAATGATTTTTTCAAAAAAAGCTTTTTTATCTTTGTATTCTTGTGAGTCTTTCATAATTTTAATCTCCTATTATATTGTAAACGATTTCTCTTTTAAGCTTTTGTTCTTGTATCTCATGTATTTGTAAATTTTCAATTTCCAGTTTCATAAAATCATCTAAGGTTTCTATACCTGCTTTTGCTATTTCACGCAAAACGATTCCTCTGTATGCTTTGGCCCAGTGTGAAACTGTTTTCCCGTTTTTTAAAAATTTCAAAGTAGTATAAGGTTTTGAAAGTTTATAAAATTTGTCATAATACCCTGCACGTAAATCTAAAACATCATCTTTTGCAAGATACAAATCAAGCTGATAAGAAAATCGTTCTTTATAAAATTTGTCCGGTGCAATATCTCCGATAGTGTTGCCTTGTTTTACTTTGTAGTTTGCAATTACATCACCACCAAGAATCGGACCGTAAAGATTTGAAAAAATGAGTGTGTTGTTTTTGAGATACTCTTGAGACGCTGTATTAAGTTCATTATATTGTAGGTAATTATATGCAACACCCTGATAACGCTTTATCGCACACATCAAAGGTGAATTGTATATATCATTGATATAGGGCTGGCATTCACTGAATTTTTTAAAACCAAAAAGTTGTTTAATCTTTTCTTCGTCACCACTTAATACTATGTTGTTATAAGTATCTAAAATCTCTTTTCTTGCATCAAGTGCACCAAGAAGTTCTTGGACCTCTTCTTGTCCGCCGCTGTTTTTTCCTTCTGATGGGGAAAATAGTATTTTTAACATGCTTTGCTCTTGTATAAATTTTACATATTATGATAGCTTAATAGAGATTAAAATGCATAAAAAAAGCCTGAAAAAGAGAAGTTTATAAAATTTTATAACTTTTTAGCAAAAACCCTTGACATTGAATTTATTTTGCACTATAATTCTGGCTCAAATTCGATGCCGACATAGCTCAGTTGGCTAGAGCAGCTGATTTGTAATCAGCAGGCCCGGGG
>Ga0256840_1002513_pt1 | contig 16013 bp, 11 predicted proteins | sample 355202metaG_FD_185969 | JGI IMG/M metagenome (GOLD analysis project Ga0256840, IMG submission 185969) | Hydrothermal vent microbial communities from Mid Atlantic Ridge, Atlantic Ocean - 355-202 | ecosystem: Environmental > Aquatic > Marine > Hydrothermal vents | place: Atlantic Ocean: Mid... | reverse complement strand
TGCAAAGCCCTTCGTTGCCTGTACAGCTGTAATTGCAGCAGTCAGAGTAGTCTTACCATGATCAATATGACCCACAGTACCTACATTGACATGCGGTTTAGTCCTTTCAAATTTCTCTTTTGACATACCCTTACCTCAAAATGTATGAGCTATATTCCTCTGATTTTTCTTATAATTTCGTTAGCCCGGTTTTTCTGGACAACGTCATATTTCTCAAACTGCATGGTAAAACTTGCTCTGCCCTGAGTTGCTGATCGCAGCGATGTTGAATACCCAAACATCTCTGCCAGGGGGGCATGTGCCTTAACTACCTGTAAGCCATCGTTGGTATCAACACCAACAACCTTTGCTCTTTTGGAATTAAGATCGTTCATCATATCCCCAAGATACTCATCTGGGCAGGTAATCTCCAATCTCATTATCGGTTCAAGCAGCAGGGGCTCAGCTTCTACAGTCACCCTGCGTATGGCCATACCCGATGATATCCCAAACGCCATTTCAGTTGACTCATCCTCAACAAAAGACCCACCAATAAGAGAGACTTTGATGTCAGTCACTGGATATCCAATCAAAGGGCCAGCATCAAGACTGTCCCTCACTCCTTTTTCTATGGCTCCAAGAAACTCAACTGGAATTTGATCATCTTTTACCAGACTCTCAAAGACAACACCCTCTGCTCTGTCAAGGGGTTCAACTCTTAGTACAACATGCCCATACTGTCCTTTTGCACCAGAGTCATGGTCAAACTTCCCTTCCGCTTCAGCTATAGCAGAGATGGTTTCCTTGTAGGACACCTGGGGTTTGCCAACATTTGCATTAGTCTTGAACTCGTTTAGGAGTCGATCAACAATGATTTCAAGATGTAATTCCCCCATCCCTGAAATAATTGTCTGTCCGGTATCCTCGTTTTTGGATATCTTAAACGATGGATCTTCCAGTGCAATTTTAGCTAGTGTTTCTGTTAGTTTCTTTTCGTCAGCTTTACTCTTTGCCTCTATGGCAACACCGATCACAGGCTCTGGGAACTCCATACTCTCCAGTATGATATAATCACCTTTACTACAGAGGGTGTCTCCGGTTGTTGAAAATTTGAGCCCTATTATCGCCCCAATATCTCCAGCTTTAAGGAGGTCAACTTCTTCTCGCTTGTTGGCATGGAGGCGAATCAGCTTGCCGATCTTCTCTTTTTTCTTTTTGACCGGATTAAATACCTTATCCCCTACTTTCAACATGCCAGAATAGAGACGGACAAAAGCAAGATTTTCAACAAAGGTATCACTCATCAGTTTAAATATGAGAGCAGAAAGTTTTTCTTTTGAATCTGCCTTTCTGACAATATCCTCGCCATTTTTTCCCATACCAACCATAGGAGGAACATCTAACGGAGATGGTAAATATTGGATAATACTGTCCAGTAAAGGCTGTATCCCTTTGTTTTTAAATGCGCTGCCACATATCACCGGAACAATTTGCAACTCCAGTGTAGTTTTCCTGAGCGCACGATAAATCTCTGTCGCAGATACGGTAGTATCTTCAAGGAAATTTTCCATGATCTCATCATCGAAGTCGGCCAACTTCTCGATGAGCACCATATGTGCGGCCGTGAATCTGTCCCGATATTCTTCCGGGATTTCTTTTACTATGACATCCTGTCCGAGAGAGTCTTCATCAAAGGAATACATTTTCCCTTTAATAAGGTCAATTACACCCTCAAATCCGGCCTCTTTCCCAACAGGAATCTGAACAACAACCGGGTTGGTTCCCAGTCGTTCTTCCATCATTGCTACCACTCGTTCAAAGTCAGCTCCTACCCTATCCATCTTGTTGATGAATGCGATTCGGGGTATGCTATATTTGTTGGCCTGTCTCCAGACAGTTTCAGACTGGGGCTCAACCCCACCAACAGCACAAAAGACGGCTACAGCGCCATCAAGTACCCTGAGAGACCGTTCAACCTCTACGGTAAAATCAACATGGCCGGGTGTATCAATGATGTTAATTCTTTTGGACTTCCAGGTACAGCTTGTTGCAGCGGAGGTAATCGTTATCCCTCGCTCCTGTTCCTGCTCCATCCAGTCCATAACAGCAGCACCGTCATGAACCTCGCCAATCTTGTATGATCGACCAGTGTAATACAAAATCCGTTCTGTTGTTGTAGTCTTCCCTGCATCAATATGAGCCATTATGCCAATATTGCGCACACCAGAAAGATCATTTTTATCAGCCATCAGCCAAACCCCTAAACAGACAAGCCTTTCAGCTGAACCAACAAAACAGGTTAAAGACGTCCCTCGAATCTACCAGCGGTAGTGAGCAAAGGCCTTGTTTGCCTCGGCCATACGATGGGTATCGTCACGTTTCTTAACAGCAGCACCGCGATCATTATATGCATCAAGCAGTTCCGCAGCAAGTTTCTCAGACATGGATTTACCAGATCTTGCCTTCGCAAAACTGATTATCCACCGAATAGCAAGTGCATTACGACGAACCTGGCGAACTTCCATGGGAACCTGATAGGTCGCACCACCTACACGCCTGGATTTGACTTCAACTTTAGGACGAACTTTGTCCATAGCCTCTTCAAAAACAGTAAGCGGTTCTTCGTCAGTCACCTTTTCAGCGACAATATCCATAGCATCATAGAAGATCCTCATTGCAATGGACTTTTTCCCCTGCTCCATAATTCCGTTAGTGAACTTTGCAACTAAAACGGAGTTGAAACGTGGATCTGGATCTACTTTTCTTTTTTCTACTATTTTTCTACGTGGCATTGTATTCCTCTTTCACAACTCTGGTTCAGCTTATTTCGGACGCTTGGCGCCATACTTGGAACGACCCTTACGTCTGTCAGAAACACCAAGAGTATCCAAAGTACCACGAACAACATGATAGCGAACACCAGGAAGATCCTTTACACGACCGCCACGGATAAGAACCACGGAATGCTCTTGCAGATTGTGGCCAATACCGGGAATATAGGAAGTTACTTCAATTCCATTTGTCAATCGAACCCTTGCCACCTTTCTAAGAGCAGAGTTTGGTTTCTTTGGAGTTGTAGTATAAACCCTCACACAGACACCACGCTTTTGAGGTGCCCCTTTCAGTGCTGGAGTAACACTCTTCTTAATCTGTTTTTTTCTGCCCTGCCGAATGAGCTGATTAATTGTTGGCATTATCTTTACTGCTCCTGTTCACGTATATATTAAATGACGTTAATTATCGCCACACAAGGCCTCATGGAAATGAGCCGAGCACGAAAGAGAGAATAAATACTCTATCGCCATCACTCTGTCAAGCAGAAAATGATTTATATGTCAAAAATTAACTCCCCTAAAAGATCAAATTCTGCGCGGCACCCTCATGCGCACGGCTTGATATCAACAGCGAACTTGCTAATCCGCTGCTGATATGAGTCAGATATTAAAAGCTTTTTCCGAGACCGGTTCCTGCTGATATCAAACGGCCCATGATCACGTTCTCTTTAAGTCCCACAAGATCATCAACCTTACCCTGCATTGCAGCATTGGTGAGAACTTTTGTGGTTTCCTGAAACGATGCCGCAGAGATAAAACTCTCCGTTGAAAGCGAGGCCTTGGTGACACCGAGCAAGAGTGGTTCAGCCATGCCAGGCTGCTTTCCTTCTGCCATAAGTCTGTCACGCTCATCCTCAAAATCCCACCAGACAACCTGCTCACCAATCATGAATTTAGAATCCCCGGCATTTGTTATCTGTACACGACGCAGCATCTGACGCACAATTACTTCAATATGCTTGTCATTGATTTTAACACCCTGGAGTCGATAAACTTCCTGGACCTCATTAACCAGAAATTTTGCAAGTTCCTTAACACCTAGAACTCTCAATATATCATTTGGTACAATAGTACCCTCCATCAACGGCTCACCAGCTTGGACATAATCGCCCTCATGGACGATAATATGCTTCACCTTAGGAACAAGATACTCCTGAGGCTCTCCATATTCAGGAGTTACCACAACACGGAGTTTTCCTTTAAGTTCCTTACCAAAACTTACCCGACCATCAATCTCACTGATAATGGCTGGCTCTTTAGGTTTACGAACCTCGAAAAGCTCAGCAACCCGTGGCAGACCACCGGTAATATCCTTTGTTTTACTGCTCTCCCGTGGAATTCTACCGACAACAGTTCCAGCCTTAATCACATCTCCTTCTTCAAGAGAGATGATTGAACCAACAGGTAGAGAGTAACGTGCAAAGGCATCAGAGTCAGGGAGTTTAAGGGTTTTATTGCCCTTCTCTCCCTTAATGGAAATACGGGGGGAAAGCTGTTGTCCTGATGGTGTGGGAACAATTACTTTACTGGACTTACCAGTGACACCGTCAACCTTTTCCTGCATAGTTGAACCCTCGATAATATCACCAAACTTTATAACACCACCAACTTCAGATACAATTGGTATGGTATAGGCGTCCCACTCAGCAAGGGTTGTTGATGGTTCAACCATTTCATCCTCATTAACAAGGATCTGGGCACCATAACTCACCTTATGTCGCTCACGCTCACGTCCCTGTTCATCAAGAACAGCGATCTCGGCATTTCTGTTCATTACAATCTTTATACCTTCGGAGTTTACAACCGAGTGCAGATTGTTAAAGGCAATTTTACCAGCACGCTGACTCAAAATTTCAGCCTGCTCAACAGCACGACTTGCTGTACCACCAATATGGAAGGTACGCATTGTGAGCTGAGTTCCAGGTTCACCAATGGACTGAGCAGCTATAATACCAACTGCTTCACCCCGGTTAACCATGTGGCCACGACCAAGATCCCTGCCATAACACTGCGCACAAACACCTCGCCTGGCACGACAGGTAAGAACGGAACGAATACGTACCTTATCAATACCAGCCTCATCAATTTCCTTCACCAGCGTTTCGGTAATTTCCTGACCTGATTCAACAATTACTTTTTCTTCATCAAAGGGGTCAACAACATCTTCCTGAACAACCCTTCCAAGGATACGATCTCCAAGTGGAACAATAATCTCGCCTCCATCAAGAAGTGGCTCAGCTACGATACCATCCAGAGTCTCACAATCCGCCATAACAATGGTTGAGTCCTGGGCCACATCAACAAGACGCCGAGTCAGATATCCAGAGTTTGCTGTTTTAAGCGCAGTATCTGCGAGTCCTTTACGAGCACCATGGGTTGAGATAAAATATTCCAAGACACCAAGACCCTCACGAAAGCAAGCCTTGATAGGAGTTTCGATGATTGCTCCTGATGGTTTGGCCATTAGACCACGCATACCTGCAAGCTGGCGAATCTGATCACGAGAACCACGAGCACCGGAATCTGCCATAAGGTAGATGGAGTTGAAACTCGGAGCTTCGACCTCTTTATTATCCTTGTCAATAAATGTCTCTACCCGGATAACATCCATCATCTCATTGGCAACATCCTCAGTAACCTTTGACCAGATATCAACAACTTTATTATACTTCTCACCAGAGGTGATAAGACCATCAGAGTACTGCTGACTCACATCAACAACCTCCTTTTCAGCCTTGCTAACAAGATTCTTTTTAGAATCAGGAATTGTCATGTCATCAATACAGATGGAAATACCAGCACGGGTAGCATATTCGTAACCTATATCTTTAAGACGATCTGCAAGAATTACTGTGTCCTTGGTTCCAGCATGGCGATAGGTATAATCGATAAGCTGGGCCAGAGCCTTTTTACTCATCACCTTATTCACTTCAGTAAACGGTACCGCATCGGGCAGAAGGTCACCCAGGAGGATTCTCCCCATGGTGGTTTCAACAATCTCACCTTCCATACGAACCTTTATTACCGCCTGAAGGTGGACCGCTTCGTAGTCATAAGCAATCCGTGCCTCCACAGGACTGGAGAATATTTTCCCCTCACCCAAGGCATTGATACGCTCACGGGTCATGTAGTAAAGTCCGAGTACAATATCCTGGGAAGGGATAATAATGGGTTCACCGTTTGCGGGGGACAGAATATTGTTGGTGGACATCATCAAAACCCGTGCTTCCACCTGCGCCTCTACAGAAAGAGGTACATGAACAGCCATCTGATCGCCGTCAAAGTCAGCATTAAATGCAGCACAGACAAGAGGATGTAGCTGAATGGCCTTACCTTCAATAAGTACTGCCTCGAATGCCTGCATACCAAGTCTATGAAGTGTTGGCGCCCGATTCAATATTACAGACCGCTCGGTTACAACCTCATCAAGCACATCCCATACCTCCTTGGCACCCTTTTCAACCATCTTCCGGGCACTCTTGATGGTGGTGACCAGCCCCTGGTTTTCAAGTTTGTTGTAAATAAAGGGTTTGAAGAGTTCAAGGGCCATTTTCTTTGGAATACCACACTGATGAAGACGAAGATGTGGTCCAACGACAATTACGGAACGCCCCGAATAATCGACACGCTTTCCTAGAAGGTTCTGGCGGAAACGTCCCTGTTTTCCTTTGAGCATATCCGAGAGGGATTTGAGGGGACGCTTGTTGGCACCGGTAATAACACGGCCACGACGACCATTATCAAAAAGTACATCAACTGCCTCCTGCAGCATCCGTTTTTCATTACGAATAATGATATCGGGTGCATCAAGTTCAAGGAGACGTTTTAAACGATTGTTACGATTAATAACACGTCGATAAAGATCATTAAGATCTGAGGTGGCAAAACGACCACCTTCAAGGGGCACTAAGGGACGTAGGTCAGGTGGTAAAACTGGAATTACTTGAAGCACCATCCACTCCGGTCGATTCCCGGAATCACGAAAAGCCTCGATAACATAGAGACGTTTTCCATATTTCTGTCGCTTGGTTTTGGAATTGGTGGTTGCCATCTCCTCACGAAGTGTCTTGGAGAGTGCCACCAGATCCTGGGCTGCAAGCAGCTCATGGATTGCCTCGGCTCCTATTCCGACTTCGAATTTTCCGGGATGTTCTTCTCGCAGCTGTCGATACATCTCCTCAGTAAGGAGTGTCCCTGCCGGAACTTCCTCAGTCTCTGAATAAGTAACAGCGTACTGCTCAAAATAAAGAACCTTTTCTAACTGTTTCAAGGTGAGATCAAGCACTGCACCTATTTTTGAAGGAAGACTCTTTAGAAACCAGATATGCGCAACCGGGGCGGCAAGGCTGATGTGCCCAAGACGTTCACGGCGAACTTTGGACTGGATAACCTCAACACCACATTTTTCGCAGACAACACCGCGATGTTTCATGCGTTTATACTTACCACAGTTACATTCAAAATCTTTTACAGGACCAAAGATCTTTGCACAGAACAGACCATCTCTTTCCGGCTTGAATGTACGGTAATTTATTGTTTCAGGTTTCTTTACCTCACCATGGGACCAATCCATGATCTTTTCTGGAGAAGCCAGAGAAATCTTAACTTTATTAAACTTAACAGGACCTTTCGGTTTTTGAAAAAAATTGAATAGCTCTTCCACGAAAGTACATCCCCCACAGTATAGGGTTAAAAGAGAATAGAGTTTATCGCTACGTTCAGCTCACATCTTCTGTGGCCTGAAAACTCTCCTCGTATTATTAAATCGGATTTGTCATTGATAGGAGATCCATGATAATTTGGCGGATCATCTATCAGCAGCGATTGGTCACTGAAAACTATCCCTCTATCAATTCCATATCAAGACAGAGTCCCTGAAGTTCCTTAACAAGCACATGAAAAGATTCAGGAAGTCCCGTTGTCAGGAAGTTATTTCCTTTGACAATTCGCTCATACATCGTTGTACGACCCTCAACATCATCAGACTTGGCAGTCAAAAATTCTTTGAGGGTGTATGCAGCACCATATGCCTCCATGGCCCAGACCTCCATCTCACCCAGTCGCTGTCCACCAAATTGCGCTTTTCCACCAAGTGGCTGTTGAGTAACAAGGGAATAAGGGCCAGTGGAACGAGCATGGATTTTATTATCAACAAGGTGGTGAAGTTTGAGCATGTACATGACCCCAACTGTCACCTTATTTGCAAAAAGATCACCTGTGAGTCCGTCATAGAGATGGCTCTGACCAATTTCATCAACACCAGCTTCGACAAGGAGCTTACGAATTTTCGATTCTTCTGCCCCGTCAAATACTGGAGTTGCCACGTGGATGCCACGATAGTGTTTACGACACCAGTCAAAGAGTTCGGAATCCGAAAGATCACCAGTTATTGTCAGGTACTCATCTTCAGAATAAACTGCCTTAAGTTTTTTCTTAATAGCATCAAGCTCTTCAGCCTGGGCAAGATCTGACAACTGTTTACCAATCTTTTTGGCAGCAAACCCAAGATGGACCTCAAGAACCTGACCGACGTTCATACGAGAAGGTACACCCAGGGGATTGAGTACAACATCCACGGTGGTACCATCGGCGAAAAACGGCATGTCCTCTTCTGGTAACAGACGAGAAACAACACCTTTATTCCCATGGCGACCAGCCATCTTATCCCCAACTGAGAGTTTGCGTTTTGTGGCAACATATACCTTGACCATCTTAACTACCCCTGGAGGAAGATCATCTCCCTTTTTCATGCGCTCAATTATGCCATCATAGCGACTGGCAATCAGGGATTTCTGTTTGTTATAGCGATCATATGCCGCGTCTATTTCAGCCTCAAACTTTGATTTCTCAGAAAAATCAAGTTTTCCAAGCTCGGCAAAACCAACCTGTTCCGCAAGCTCAGCATTCATTTTTTTCCCAAGTTTGACAATTACCGTACCATCTTTAGAGCAGACATCCTGCTTGACTGTACGGCCTTCCATGATTTCACCGATTTCCCGACAGACACCACGTTTGAGACTGGCAAGTTCATCAAGTTTGTCCTTATTAAGACGTTCAATCTCCATATCTTCAATCATTAATGATCGTTCGTCCTTATCAACACCTTTTCTGGAGAACACCTTGGCGTCAATAACCACTCCTTCAACACCAGGCGGAACCCTAAGAGATGAATCTTTGACATCTTGAGCTTTTTCACCAAAAATAGCCCGTAGGAGTTTTTCTTCAGGAGACAGCATGGACTCACCTTTGGGCGTTACTTTACCCACCAAGGTGTCACCGGCACGAACATCTGCGCCAATACGTACAATCCCTGACTCATCAAGATTGCGAAGTGTTTCTTCACTTACATTTGGGATATCTCGGGTAATCTCTTCTTTACCAAGTTTGGTATCCCGGGCCATGGTCTCAAATACCTCAATGTGGACAGAAGTAAATGTGTCTTCTTTGAGGAGCCTTTCGTTTATAAGAATGGAATCCTCAAAGTTAAATCCGCGCCAAGGCATAAAAGCGATGGTAACATTCTTGCCCAGTGCAAGCTCACCCTGTTCACAGGATGGTCCATCGGCAAGTACGGTTCCCTTTTTGACACGAAGACCAGGAAGAACCAGTGGATTCTGAGTAAAACAGGTATTTTGGTTGGATTTCTTATATTTGGATAGACGATATACACCTACACCAGTATCAAAACCATCAACACCGTGTTTATCGTAACGAACCACAACACGGTTGGAATCAATCTCTTCAACAACGCCATCAGAACCGGCAAGAAGACAGGCGCCTGAATCCCTTGCAACATATCGTTCCATTCCAGTACCAACAAGTGGTGCAGCGGTGATCATAAGAGGAACCGCTTGACGCTGCATGTTAGAGCCCATGAGAGCACGGTTTGCATCATCATTTTCAAGAAAAGGAATAAGAGATGCTGCAACAGATACCAGTTGATTCGGGGCAATGTCCATATAGGTCACCTGATCGGCATTAACGGTGATAACCTCGCCCTCTTCGCGCACAATAAGTGTCTCTTCAATAATCTTACTCTGTGAGTCAATCTCAATAGCCGCAGGTGCAATAAGCTGCTTCTGTTCCTGAAGAGCACTGAGATATTTAACCTCATCCAATACAATTTTATCCTCAACCTTTCGATAAGGTGTTTCTATAAACCCGTAAGGATTAACTCTGGCGTAGGTTGCAAGAGAAACAATAAGACCAATATTCGGCCCCTCTGGTGTTTCAACAGGACAAATACGACCATAATGAGTTGGGTGAACATCACGAACTTCGAAACCTGCTCGTTCACGTGACAGACCGCCAGGTCCGAGAGCAGATAACCGCCTTTTGTGAGTCACCTCAGAAAGCGGATTGGTCTGATCCATGAACTGAGATAACTGTGAAGTGCCAAAAAATTCTTTAATGGCAGCAGAGATTGGCTTAGGATTGACAAGGTCGTGAGGCATCATGGTCTCAACTTCCTGAAGAGTCATGCGCTCTTTAATGGCACGCTCCATCCTGATGAGTCCCATACGATACTGGTTTTCTACAAGCTCTCCGACTGTCCGAACCCGACGGTTTCCAAGATGATCGATGTCATCAACATCACCTTGACTATCCTTTAACTTAACCAGAAAAAGAACAGATTCGATAATATCATCCTTGGTGAGAGCACGATGGTCGATGTCGGTTTCAAGACCAAGCCTGGCATTAATCTTGTACCGGCCAACCTCAGAGAGATCGTAGAGGTCTTTATTGAAAAAGAGGTTATTGAAAAATGTCTGGGCGACCTCAATGGTTGGCGGACTTGAAGGTCTCAAGCGTCTATAAATTTCCAGTACTGCCTCGTTGGTAGTGGTAACCTTGTCAAGGGCCAGAGTTTTTCTAAAGGCATCAGAGTATGTAATCCCATCGATGTAGAGAATCTCAAACTCATTGACTCCAGCTTCTGTAAATGTCTCTAGCAGGGATTCAGTGATGTGGGAATTGCATGGAACAATGATTTCTCCTGTTTCAGAATTAATAATGTCTGAAACAATAAATTTTTCGAGAAGATTTTCCTTAGAGGTCTTAAGGTATTCAATGTTGGCCTTAACTAGCCGTCTGCATAGTGCTTTTCCAAGTTTTTTCCCTTCTTTTCCTAGAATATCCCCGGTTGAAGGATCCACAAGATCAAATTCCAGACGCTGCCCCTGAACAGTTTCTGGATTAAACTCAATATAATAACTGTCATTCTCCTGCTTCACCTTAAGGGTAGGATAAAATTTACGTAGCAATTTTTCAGCACTATACAGCGGCTCCATTCCCTCTTCATTATTGTAATCCAGAGCCTTCAGCAGGGTGGTAACAGGAAACTTACGACGTCTGTCAATTCGAACATGAAGAATGTCTTTAATATCAAATTCAAGATCAATCCATGATCCACGCACCGGAATAATTCGTGCGGAGTAGAGCAGTTTACCACTGGAATGTTTTTTACCATTATCATGGGTGAAAAATAAGCCCGGTGAACGCTGCAATTGTGATACTATTGCACGTTCGGTACCATTGATTACAAACACACCATCACCGGTCATAATCGGCAGAGCGCCAAGAAAAACCTCCTGTTCCTTAATATCTCGAATGGTCTGAACATCAGTCTCTTCATCAACATCAAAAGTAATCAGACGTACGGTTATTTTAACCGGAATATCAAAGGTCATCCCTCTCTGCTGGCACTCTGCAATAGTATATTTAGGAACACCAAAGGAGTAACTGACAAATTCAAGAGAGCAGTGACCATTAAAATCATTGATTGGAAAGACATTCTTAAAAATTGCCTGTAACCCAAAATCTTCACGCTCACTTGGATCAACGTCAATCTGCAGGAATTTTTCATAAGAAATTCGCTGCATGGAGATAAGATGCGGCGGCTCCATAATTACTGGAGTCTTGGCAAAGTTTTTTCTCACTATTTCCATAATATACCTCGGGGATGCCTTTAACAGATAATTGTATACCCGTACTTGACATATAAAAAAAGGTCGGTCACGGGGTTAAACGATTCAACAGTATCTACTGCTGAATCCGGAAATTTAAAATGGTATGGTACTACAGGTACGGTGGGGTTAAACAGCTATAACAATGAATAAAAGAATTACAGATCAATCGGGAAGCGCAGTCTTTTATAGCGTACATTTTCATGGCAATATACTGGTATGTTAAAATCAGGCTCAAATAACAAATAGCCGGAACGAAACATCTATCCAACTGTTATTCCGACGTTTAACAGCATGACTTGACCTGCTGTGATAAAACCACGATACGCTACGCGGCATTAAGCCCGTAGCGTATCGTAAAAATCATAGTTGCGATATGAGGTCAACAACTATATAAAAAGAGTATTACTTGATTTCTACAGTTGCACCAACTGCTTCAACCTGAGTTTTAATCTCTTCGGCTTCCTCTTTGGTAACACCTTCTTTAAGAGGTGCAGGTGCACTCTCAACGAGGCCCTTGGCTTCTTTCAAACCAAGAGAAGTGATGGCACGAACTTCTTTAATAACTTTAATTTTTGCATCACCTACAGAGGCAAGAATTACGTCAAATTCTGTCTTCTCTTCAGCAACTCCACCCTCAGCAGGAACGGCTCCGGCTACTGCAACTGCAGCAGGAGCAGCAGCAGAAACACCAAATTTTTCTTCAAGTTCTTTAATAAGCTCAGACAGCTCAAGAACGGACATATTAGCAAGGAAATCAATTACATCGTCTTTAGAAACAGCCATTATAAAATACCTCTAATTGTAAACATTTTAAAGATTTACTGATTTGTTTATCAGAAAACCATTTTTTAATATCGTCAGAACTATGCCTGTTCTTTCTGCTCTTTAATTGCCTGCAACCCATAGAGAAAGGTTCTGGGTACTCCTGAAAGTACCTGTACCAAACCTGTGGGCACACTATTAAGAACTGAAAGAAACTGTCCAAGAAGCACTTCCTTGGAGGGAAGTTTGGACAGAGCGATCATCTCATCTGAAGAAATTTTCTCTCCATCAAGGGCCGCGGCACGAATTTGCATTTTTTCATGATCTTCAGCAAATTTAGCAAGTGCCTTTGCAGGTGCAACCGGATCATCATAGCCCATAACAATGGCTGTGGTTCCTGTAAAATCCTCTATGAGGACTTCACAGGCAGTATCCGCTACCGCCCTCTTCAGAAGAGTATTCTTTGCAATTCGAATTTCTGAATCGCAGCTACGTAATTGAACACGAAGCTCCTGTAACTCAGAAACCGTCAAACCACAATAATCAGTTACCACTGTAAACTTGGCACGGCTGAATGAATCATTCAACTCGGAGACTATTGCTGTTTTTTCGTCACGGTTCAAAGTACTCCTCCTTAATCAGTTTAAGATTACTCTTATGCTTTATCCAGTTAATGAACAAAACGCTATGGAGTCTAAACAGCGGATACGGTAAATATTAAATATAATACTACTTACCTTTGCCTCGGCAGGACACGAATCGTGATTAAACCTTGCGGAACCTGCTGTCTTCGACTGTTACAACATTTACTTCAAATATATAAAAACGCCACTGACTATTTAACTGCTGCAGTCAGAGCAATAGTATCGAGTTTCAAACCAGGTCCCATGGTAGAAGACAAAGTTACCGAACGAAGATAAATTCCTTTAGCTGACGATGGTTTAAGCTGAATCACCTTTTCAACAAAGGTCTTCAGGTTATCAATAATTTTATCATTACCAAAAGAACACTTCCCTATTCCAGCATGAATAATTCCAGTTTTTTCTACACGGAAGTCAACTTTCCCGCTTTTGATCTCTTTTACAATATTAGCTAAATCAAAAGTAACAGTCCCTAGTTTGGCATTTGGCATCAGATTTCTAGGACCAAGAACCCTTCCAATCTTACCAACTGTACCCATCATATCGGGAGTCGCTACGGTTTTATCAAAGTCGAGCCATCCACTTTTAATTTTCTCAACAAGATCATCGCCACCAACAAAATCAGCACCCGCTTCTTTTGCCTCAGCCTCTTTATCACCCTTGGCAAAAACCAGAACTCTAGTATCTTTCCCTGTTCCGTGGGGAAGAACAACTGAAGACCTTACCATCTGATCTGCATGGCGAGGATCAACACCAAGTTTCATTGCAATATCAACTGTTTCATCAAATTTAGCAAAGCTGCTATCCAATACTAATTTAACAGCATCTTCAAGAGAGTACCGTACAGTACGATCAAACTTTTCTACCTTATTTCTGTAATTCTTTCCATGTTTCGGCATATCAGCCTCCTACTCTCCAAGACCGTTTTCTTCAATAGTTCGGTCACAGCAGTATGTTAAGATTTATATTAGTTATGCTACGCGTCCAGGACTGTTATACCCATACTTCTGGCAGTACCTGCAATAATTTTACTTGCACTATCGATGTCGTAGGCATTGAGATCAGGCATTTTGGTCTCGGCAATTTCACGAACCTTATCCATGCTGATTTCTGCAACACGCTCACTTTTAGGATTGGAAGAGGCCTTGGCAAGTCCTGCAGCCTTCATCAGCAATACCGATGCTGGAGCAGTTTTTGTGATATAGCTGAAGGACCGATCTGCATAAACGGTAATCACAACAGGAACAATAGTATCACCCAGTGACTGGGTTTTGGCATTAAAAGCCTTACAAAATTCCATAATATTCACACCATGCTGACCAAGTGCTGGTCCCACAGGTGGTGATGGATTGGCTTTTCCGGCCGGAATCTGTAATTTGATGTATGCCGAAATTTTCTTGGCCATTTCTAACTCCTACTCTACTGGAGAGTTTAATTAATTTTTCTTATTAAAATCAACAAAATATCAGGTATTTGTAACCTGGATATACTCAAGTTCAACAGGAGTTTCCCTGCCGAAAATGGAAACCATAACCTTCACTCGCCCCTTTTCAGGATAGACTTCGTCAACGACTCCCTGAAAATTGGCAAATGGTCCATCGGTAACTCGGACTATTTCACCAATCTCAAATATGACTTTAGGCCTGGGCGCCTCAGCACCATCCTGAATACGGTTGATTATTTTTTGAGCATCTTCATCTGGCAGCGGAGTCGGATTCTCATCATCACCCACGAAACCAACAACACGTGGCATATTATCATGAAGAACATGCCATGTTGAATCATTTAAATCCATAGCAACGAGCATATAACCAGGGAAAAATTTCCTAAAAGATGTTTTTCTCTTCCCTTTGATCATCTCTACCACCTGCTCGGTTGGCACAAGAATTTCACCAAATGAATCCTCAAGACCCTCTTTTTTGATTCTATCCTCAAGGGTCAGTTTGACCTTATCTTCAAAGCCTGAATGGACCTGCAATATGTACCAGTGTATTGCCATGAGTTTATTATCAGTTAAGGGTAATGCCCGTTCCGGTAATCAGGTAAGGCGAATATCAATTAAAGAAAATCGATTTTATGCAAGCTAGCGCAAGATAGAATCAATTAATTTACCAAGCAGCATATCTACAGAACCCAAATAAACTGAAGCCAGGATAGAGAAAACAATAACAACACCTGTAAGTCCAAGGGTTACCTTTTTATCGGGCCATACTATCTTGGTAAATTCGACTTTTACTTCATCAATAAAGGTCCTGATTTGAGCCGGAGAAAAAGAATTCTTTTCTTCTTTGGCCGTGTCTTGTTTCTTGATGGCTTTTGTCTTTTTACCCATGATATCTGACCACTTCCCGGCAATACAGCTTTAATATACCTACTGTTTACAGAGGCATACGATGGCAGGCCAGGAGGGACTCGAACCCCCAACATCCGGATTTGGAGTCCGGCGCTCTACCAATTAGAGCTACTGGCCTGCAGAAAAACAGTATTTTTTATTTAGTTTCTTTATGTGGCGTATGTACCCTGCAGAACGGACAATACTTTTTCAGTTCCAGTTTCCCGGGTGTATTTCTTTTGTTCTTGGTCGTTGTGTAATTACGACGTTTACATGTACCACATGCAAGAGTAACGATGTCTCTCATGATAGATCCCAATACCTGAAAACCTGCTGGTAAAACCAACAGGTTATTCGGTGAATGTTTATTTATTCGATGATTTCACTAATAACGCCGGCACCAACTGTTCTTCCACCCTCACGGATAGCAAAACGAAGACCAACATCCATGGCAATCGGAGTGATCAGTTCGGCATTTACGTGAACATTGTCACCT
>Ga0256840_1002512_pt1 | contig 16017 bp, 15 predicted proteins | sample 355202metaG_FD_185969 | JGI IMG/M metagenome (GOLD analysis project Ga0256840, IMG submission 185969) | Hydrothermal vent microbial communities from Mid Atlantic Ridge, Atlantic Ocean - 355-202 | ecosystem: Environmental > Aquatic > Marine > Hydrothermal vents | place: Atlantic Ocean: Mid... | reverse complement strand
ATTATAAAAAGTCAATCCAATCAAAGTCGTTTAGGTCAAATATTTGGATTAATTATGGGTTTAGTTGGAATTGGAAGCGGCACATATCTTGCGTCAATTGGCTCAACAACTGTAGGAGGCATAATAGCTGGAACTACGGTTGTAAGTTTAGTCTCAGTTTTTGTCATTGGGAAAAGAATGCAACAAAAAAGCTTGAAAGATTAGGGTAATATACCTTTATTCAATACAACAAAACCTCACCCCGTTTTTCAAGAAACTCCGTCATCCCTTCTTTTTCAAAACCTTCAAGTGCTTCGTAATCACCATTACTTTCTACCCATCGTCTGATTTTATCAGTGCCATTAATGACATCTATCGGCATTTGGTCATGGACATATTCGTAAGGAGGTTGTTTCCATTTGAAATCTGTGCCTAGCGCATGATAAAGCTCACGGCATAGCAATTGTGAGACGCGCCAAGGCTTAAATTTTTTACGGTCTGTCACATGAATTTGATATCCTCCACAGCTTTTCCCTTGGTGTTTTTGAAAGGTTGGCTGGAAAATTATTGGACGTAAAACAAACCCTTCCAATTTAGCCGCTTTAAAAATAGTTTTCAACTTTTCATGAAAAGAAAAAGGCTCAATGCCGGGATGCCCAACAATTTCTAGGCTTCTGGTAGTACCCCTACCTTCTGAGATGTTCGTTCCTTCAAAAATAACTGTACCGACAAATGGAAATGCTGCCTCTACTGTTGCTAGATTTGGAGAAGGTAATACCCAAGGGAGGTTCGTTTCCTCATAATTCATCTCTCTTTCCCATCCTTCCATTTTCACAATTCGCAGGTTAGCATCTATTCCCCAAAACCTTTTTGCCATCAATGCTACTTCGGCAATGGTCAGTCCGTGACGTACCGGTAATTCATGCAGTCCTACAAAAGATTTAAAATTAAGATCAAGCACATTCCCTTCAATGTCCACTCCATTAATAGGGTTAGGCCTATCCAAAATTATCACCTCAATTCCCTTCTCCACGCAAGCCTCCATCAGCAAAGTCATCGTATAAATATAGGTGTATATTCTAGTGCCAACATCTTGTAAGTCTACAAAAATATGATCAATACCAGCTAGCATTTCATCGGTCGGTTTTCTTGTTTCAGAATATAAACTGTAAACAGGCAACTTAAAAAACGGATGGTCATAATGATTAGATTCCACCATATTATCCTGAACATCCGAAACCAAGCCATGTTGTGGAGAAAATATTTTAGTGAATCTTTCTTTGAACATTTCTTGGAAAGCAAAGATGCCCAACCGATAATTTTCATCAACCGAGGCACTATGACATAAGTAGGCAACATTTCCCTTAAATTCCTGCAGAAGGTTTTTATCTGCCTTTAAAACTGCTAAGCCAGTCAATACTTTTTTGTTCATATCAATCTTCTCAAAAATAACTTCTCAATATTAATGAATTTAATAGTGTTGGACTATGTTTATGCTCCTATTTATTTTAAATATAATTCATATAACTAGAGTCTGCTGAAAAAGTCCCATGTGCGTCAGCTACGAGTAGACAAAGCGAAGTTGTATTGTTATACCACGAGCTGAAGGCTACGAAGCACCTGCCTGCCGTCAGGCAGGGATGATGTGCTTGGGGCTAGTGTTAAAAATCCATCACGGATCTTTAAGGTGCAAGGATTTTTGTGCTATTTTGTTAAAACCCTTGCACGTCAAACCGTAGAACTACAATTAATTGCTTGATAATCAACATTTTTCAGCAGACCCTAATTAGAATATTCACTTCACATGATTCAATGAAATAATACTATAATGTGGAAATGATAGGCAATATGGATTATACAAAAATTAATTACACCTTTTTTTTTTCAAATGGCAAAATTGAAAATTAAATCATTGTATCATTAGAATTATTGTATTATTGCATCATTAGTAGTGCATAAGAAATCCAACATAAGAAGAGCGCAACATTAGGTATGAAGGAAGTAGTATTAGGAATAGACATTGGTGGTACCAACACGAAATTTGGCATCGTAGACTTGAATGGAAATATTTTAGATAGCAAATCAATTTCTACCGCAGTGCATGGCGCCATAGAATCATACCTGGAAGCATTAAGCAGTAATATTGACCAAGTCATTGCCAACAGCAAAGAAGAAATAGTATTAAAAGGCATAGGTATTGGCGCACCAAACGGCAATTATTACAGAGGAACGATTGAATTTGCTCCTAACCTAAACTGGAAAGGCAATATTAAATTTGTGGAATTATTTCAGGAGTATTATGAAATCCCTATGGTAATTACCAATGATGCAAATGCTGCTGCCATTGGAGAAATGACTTTTGGTGCAGCCAAAGGCATGGAGAATTTTATAGTCATTACACTTGGCACAGGACTGGGCAGTGGTATTGTTGTGAATGGAAAAGTAGTATATGGTCATGATGGGTTTGCAGGTGAGCTAGGACATACGCTTGTCAATGTATTTGGCAGACACTGTGGCTGCGGCAGAAAGGGTTGTTTGGAAACATACGTATCTGCAACTGGCATCAAAAGAACGATATATAAATTATTGGCAGATCATAATGGGAAAAGTGAATTGATAGACATCAATTTCCATGACCTCACCGCGGAAATGATTACGCAAGCTGCTAAAAAAAATGACCCCATTGCTTTAGAAGCTTTTGAATATACGGCTAGAATTCTGGGAATGAAACTTGCCGATGCCGTTGCGCATACAAGTCCTGAAGCTATCTTTCTTTTAGGCGGCCTAACAAAAGCAGAGGACTATATTTTTGAACCTACAAAAAAACATTTTGAAGATAATCTTTTGAATATTTACAAAGGAAAGGTGAAACTGTTGCCTTCGGGATTAAAAGGCAGTAATGCGGCTGTACTAGGAGCTGCGGCTTTGATTATGGGCGAAATAAACTAATCCTATTCAATCAGATTTTGCTGACCAATTTTTCTCTTACCTCCTTCGTGTGCTTTTCTAAGATTGGAAAAAATTCATGAAACTCTTCATTATACAACGCATAATCCATCTGTAAATCATCAACAGCTTGCTCCATTTTAGAGTTAAATTTTGTTCGTTTAGACATTCCCGTTAGCGCTCTTTGCATTCCCTCCATTTTCGCATAGTTCAATAGCCAGTTATCCTTTGCCATATGCACTATCATGTGATTCGCTTTGGAAGGTAATATCGCTTCTTTACTTAAAAGTGCCTTATACGAAAGCTTCGTGAATTCCGCCAACGGCACATCGGAATAGTGATGCCAATCCTTCGCTAAAAAATGATCATAATACATATCCATTATCACACTGGAGTAATGTCTATACTTATCCCACAGTCTCGCTTTGCTTTGTTTGACAATTGTGTGTCTATCGGTAAACATGTCAATTTCTCTATGCAACTGAATGCCCAAGGCAATCTCATTATTGTATTTTTCAAAGTTACTCCCTTTGACAAAATCACCAAGAACATTGCCAATCATCACGTCGTCAAAGCCGTCTGACAGGTAGATATGTGCTAAAAAATTCATACAATTGGCAAGATAGGCATATAATAATTTCAATGGTCAAATATTATTATTATATTTAGGGTCAATAACAAAAGCGAACCAAATACCTATGATCAAATCACGACTTAGCATTTTAGTGAACATCGCCATGAGTGATGGTGAAATGCCTCGCTCTGAAATGAATCTCATTAAGGAGTTAGGAGAGAGAGCAGGGCTTAGTGACAGCGAAATCAAAGAGATAATCAGTAATCCGATGCAGCTAGAAGAGATGACATTCTGGAACGACATTGGTGATAACGACCGTTTCGAGTTTATGTACAACATCTATCTTTTGATGAAGGCTGATGGAAAATTAGTGAAAGAAGAAATAAACTACTGCCTGCAAGTGGCTAAACTACTTGGTTATAGAGAATCTGTTCTTTTCGAATTTATCACTGCGGTGCAAAGTGATGATAGTGTGAGTTTCAGTAAACCTGAAGTCAAAGACAAAGTACAAAAATATTTAAGAGAAAAATCTTAGATAATTTCTACCTCAATTCTTCTATTCATTTTCTTATCCTCAGATGTTTTACCATTTATCATGGGCATTGAATCTCGGTATCCCTTGACGACCAATCTATTTGCATCAATACCTTTCTCTACTAAGTATTTCTTAACTGCTGCCGCCCTGCTTCTTGACAAATCCATATCCTTTTCCGCTGAATCACTATGTCCGCCAATTAATACCTTCATGTTTTTCTTTACCTGAAGTAATACTACCAACTTATCCAATGGCTTGAAGGCTGCCTCTTTCAGTTCGTCCTTTCCAAATTCAAATAAAACATCTTCCAATACCGCCTTTGTAGGCAACTGGTATTTAATATTTATCTTAGACACCAATTTACCTGCGTACTCTGGCACTTCATGTTCTGCATATTGGTGGTCGTACCCGAAATTTCTATACTTCACAGTGTAGGTCTCCCCTTTCGGCACTAGAATAGTGAATTTCCCCTGCTGATTAGTAATTCCCTCATACTCCTTCTCAGATAATTTGCTTGTAAAAATAATGATTTCTCCCTCACTAGGCTCATTGTCCAAATTGGTTACAGTTACTTTTAGCAGGGCATCTGTATCAGTAGGCACTAGGTCTTGACAATAACATTTTGTTATTGCAAGAAAAAACAATAGCATGAGTACACTCGCTTTTCGCATCATAAATTGGGTTGAGATTTATCTATATAGTGTCTCTAAAGAAACAGGTTATCTTTTATAAAATAAATTATTATTGATGAGGTTTTTATTTATTTATGTGAGTTGATACCTAAGCATCAGTCGATTATAAAAAGATGAAAAAATCGCAATAATAAATATTTTAATTTTAAGGTGTTTTTTTAAGGACACTATCAAAGCTAGTGTTAGTTTTTACAGCCACAAAGGTAAATAATTAACTATACTATTTGCTTGATATTGTGCGTAACTTTAAGAAAAATTAGTGTAAGAATTTATAGGCCGGCTGTAATAACAAAAAAAATCAATCCTACTACCACAAGAACGGCAGCATTAAAAACAACAATCTCAGGTGTAGAAAATTCCTTTTTCACACCAAAAATATCGAAAAGCGTTTTACTGAGTTGTTTTTTCATGACATACCATCCAAAGTATAAACCTATCGAAATTGTCATAGAAATGTAATCCCCCCGTTTGTGGTATTTTTAAATTGATTTATTATTCAAAAAATGCACTTATATTTACACCATGCTAGAAGCAATCGAAAAGTTTGAGGAAGTAGTAAAGCGACTAAAAAAACTAAATTACGGTGCTAACAATCTGTTTCTATCAGAAAAAAGGGAGGCGGAGATGTTACTTGAAAATTACCTACCAAGGAAAACGACTTATAGAAATCAGCTGCACGCCATCGAAGTACCCGAAACAGAAAATAAAAATGACCTTAACAATTCGGATAGCTGGATTGAAGGACAAGAGGAAATGATTAGCTTTTTGAATGTCGTTATCAACGACCTCAAAATTCGTCAAGCAAAGAAAATTGAATCTTCAGAAAATAGGAGTGAGCTTGAAAGTTATGAGCAAAAGATAGCACAGCTAAAAAATGATGGGGAGAAAGATTTAATATTTCAAACCAATAAGCTCAACTACCTGCAGAAAAAATTTGACATTCTGCAATATGAAAACACGAAACTAAAAGAAGACATTGACGCTGTAATAGGCATCAGAAGTCGGTGGATTACTTTCGGGATGCTCACCACCATCATGGCAATTCTTATCGCCATTTTTGACCATTACCTTGATTGGACTTGGTTTGAAAGTCATCCAATGAAAATCTATCTAAAAATTCTAACAGCATTGTTTTTTACCACAGTTTTTCTACATTTGCCGCTGAAAGATAGGAAGTTGACTTATCTTTCGTTCATCATTCTATTCTTCATCGGATTAATTGCTTTTATATAATTATTTTTTCTATTCTACACACCACCCATGAAATTATCAAAAATCATCATTCTACTTTCTTTAATTCTTATTTTCAATGGATGCTTGAAAAAAGAAGCTGATACTGTTTCTACCAATACTGTTGAAGATTTAAAAACCTACTTCCACTGGACTCCTGAAAGTAAGTCCCTCATAAGTGCACACCGTGGCGGTCCTTATGCTGGATTTCCAGAGAATTGTATTGAGACATTTGAGAACATTATTAGCTTCACCCCTGCCCTTATAGAATGTGATGTAGCGCGTACCAAAGATGGCGTGCTAGTGATGATGCATGACAATGCCGTTGACAGAACCACCTCGGGCAGTGGCTTGGTGACCGACCTTACTTTTGCTGAAATACGAAAACTAAAACTAAAAGATAATGATGGAAAAATAACAGGTTATAAAGTGCCTACCTTTAGAGAAGTGTTAGATTGGGCAAGAGACAAGGCAATTTTGACCGTAGATATAAAAAGAAGTGTCGCTTTTGAAGAAATAATCAAAGAGATAAGAGATGCCAATGCTGAGTCGTACTCGGTGGTGATTGTATATTCAGTAGGTGCTGCCATAAAAATGCATAAATTAGCCCCTGAGTTGATGCTTTCGGTTACTATAAAAAACAAAGCTGAATTTGAAAGAATAAAAGAAACTGGAATCCCTTTGGATCAACTCATGGCATTCACAGGGGTTACTGCATTAAACAAGGAACACTATAAAATGCTGCATGATGAAGGCATTTATTGTATCATCGGTACGATGGGAAACATTGACCGTAGTGCCGTAAAAAGAGGCGACAAGGTGTACGAAAAATTAATTGAGATGGGTGTGGATGTGTTGGCAACTGACCGACCGATTGAAGCGGCAAAGGTTATTCGATAATCCTTTTTACCATTCCGAATAAGTCGGAATAAGTTATAATGCATTTAAGAAAAATATAAGTTAAAAGTGGATTTTATCATTTATCATAAACTCATTTGGCTACATTTTACAAAAGATTAATTTCAATTTGTTTCGATTTTTCATCCTAAATATAAAAGTTGCATTTACTACTTGAACTTAAGTTGGCATAAATAATTTCAATATGAAAATAGACCTAAGAAGTGATACCGTAACCAAACCTAGCAAAGAAATGCTGAATGCCATGATGCAGGCAAAGGTTGGCGATGATGTATTCAATGAAGACCCAACTGTACTGGCACTGGAACAAAAAATAGCGGACATGTTTGGCATGGACGCAGGTTTGTTTTGCCCATCGGGGACAATGACCAATCAAATTGCCATTAAAATATTAACGCAAGCGCAAGATGAGGTAATCTGCGCTGAATGCTCACATATCTATAACTATGAAGGCGGCGGCATGGCTGCCAATTCTCACGTTTCGGTCAAATTACTAAATGGTAACCAAGGAAGATTCACTGCCGCAGAAGTGCAGAAAAGTATTCGTCCGGATGACATACACGCACCCATTACTTCGCTAGTCGCCATAGAAAATACGGTAAACAAAGGAGGCGGCTGCTACTATGACCTAAAAGAAATTAAAGCCATCGCAAAAATATGTAAACAGAATAATCTAAAATTTCACTTGGACGGCGCACGATTTTTCAATGCCATTGCTGAAACTGGTGAAGACCCAAAAGACTACGGGAAGTATTTTGATACCATTTCCATTTGCCTCTCCAAGGGACTTGGCGCACCAATTGGCTCTGTATTATTAATGAATAAAACGCTGTATAAAAAAGCCAAACGCGTACGTAAAATGTTTGGGGGAGGCATGCGACAAGTAGGTTACCTAGCAGCAGCAGGTATTTATGCTTTAGACAACAATATAGATAGACTCACCGAAGACCACAAAAAAGCAAGAGCACTTGGCAACTGCCTGTCGCAGCTTGCTTTTGTAGAAAAAGTACTGCCCGTGGCTACCAATATTGTTATTTTTACCTTGACCGATAAAATCAAACCTACTGCCTTTTTGCAAAAACTATCCAACAATCAAATTGAAGCCATTCCTTTTGGAGGGCAGGATATTCGATTTGTGACACACCTTGACTTTACTGATGGTATGTTGGAAAGGACTATCGGGGTGCTGGGAAAAATGAGGGTTGGGTAAGTAGGGATTACGCCAATTTGTAAAACTACCCTCCAAATTGTTTAATTCTTGACCCTCCATATTTTTTAAACCAATCACTTCACGTACTCGTTTGGTTTTTTATAAATACTGCTCCTAAGCAGGTTGGATTGTTACAAACACGTTTTTACAGCATCTACTAAATAAATACCTATGGGTGGTTAAGGAAATTTCATATTCTAGCTACCTCATAGTCATTGGTATTATCTATAACAATATAGAAAATATCAATTTGATTAATATATTAATTACATATAAATTTGAGCTGTATTCACTAAAAAAAGCATTAAAGATGAAAAAACTATCAACATTTATCATTTTGTTATTACTTCTTACAGCTTGCAACAATGAAAGTAGTAACAAAACAACAGACGGAGTTTCAGGTGCAACCAATACTAAGAGCAACTTAAATAAAAGAGATGCTACTAATAGCGACTGGTGGCCTAATAGATTAAATTTAGATTTACTGCGCAAGCACTCGACATTAACAAATCCTATGAATAAGGATTTTGATTATGTAAAGGAATTTCAAGGTTTGGATTACAAAGGGTTAAAGAAAGATCTACGTGCACTTATGTCAGACTCTCAAGATTGGTGGCCCGCGGATTACGGAAGTTACGCAGGTTTATTTATTAGAATGGCTTGGCACAATGCAGGTACTTATCGTACAGGTGACGGACGTGGAGGTTCTAGGTCTGCCCAACAACGATTTGCACCACAAAATAGCTGGCCTGATAATGCTAATTTAGACAAGGCAAGAAGATTACTCTGGCCAATAAAGAAAAAATATGGTAATAAAATTTCGTGGGCAGATTTAATGATTCTTACAGGTAACGTGGCACTTGAATCTACAGGATTTAAAACCTTTGGTTTTGCAGGTGGAAGAACAGATGTTTGGCAACCAAATGAAGATGTCTATTGGGGCTCAGAAGAAAAATGGTTAGACGATAGTAAACGTTATGAAGGAGATAGAAAACTTGAAAATCCATTGGCAGCAGTTCAAATGGGATTAATCTACGTAAATCCAGAAGGACCAAACGGCAACCCCGATCCACTTCTTGCTGCAAAGGATATCCGTGAAACATTTGGAAGAATGGGAATGAATGATGAAGAAACTGTAGCGTTAATTGCTGGTGGTCATACGCTCGGTAAGGCACACGGAGCTGCTAATGCGTCACACGTAGGGTCAGATCCAGAAGCATCAGATATTGAAGCACAGGGCTTAGGGTGGAAGAGTACTTATAAATCTGGCAAAGGTGCAGATGCAATTACATCAGGTTTAGAAGTAGTATGGACATCTACTCCGACAAAATGGAGTCACTTATTCTTTTTTAATCTATTTGAAAATGAATGGGAATTGACAAAAAGCCCAGCAGGTGCTCATCAGTGGGTCGCTAAGAATCCAAAAATGAAGGTTCCTGATGCTTTTGATTCCGATAAAATGCATAACCCTACTATGTTTACGACGGATTTATCTTTACGATTTGACCCTATTTATGAGAAAATAGCAAGAAAATTTTATAAAAATCCAGATACTTTTGATGAAGCTTTTGCAAGAGCCTGGTTCAAATTAACGCATCGGGATATGGGACCAAAATCCACATATTTAGGACCAGAAGCTCCAACAGAAGATTTAATTTGGCAAGACCCAACTCCTGCGGCTGACTATGAAGTAATTACTCAAAATGATATTGAGACTTTAAAGGAACAAATTTTAAATTCAAATTTGACAATTAGTCAGATGGTATCTACCGCTTGGGCTTCTGCATCAACTTACCGTAATTCAGACAGAAGAGGTGGCGCAAATGGAGCGAGAATACGCTTAGAACCACAAGTAAACTGGGAAGTGAATAACCCCAAACAATTGAAAAAAGTATTGGCTATTTTAGAACAGATTCAAAAAGAGTTCAATGCCAAATCAACTACAAAAAAAGTATCAATAGCAGATTTAATTGTATTGGCAGGTACTGCGGGAATAGAAAAAGCGGCAAGTAATGCAGGTTATAATTATAAAGTACCATTCACCCCAGGACGAACAGATGCCATTCAAGAACAAACGGACATTAATTCATTTAACCTTCTTGAGCCAATGGCAGATGGTTTCCGTAATTATTTAAAAACAAAATATACAATTTCTACAGAAGAATTATTGGTTGATAGGGCACAATTACTAACATTGACAGCACCAGAAATGACAGTATTAGTTGGAGGAATGCGAGCACTTAATGCAAATTTTGATGGAAGTAAAAGCGGCATATTTACAACAAATAAAGACAAACTCACCAATGATTTTTTTGTTAACTTGTTAGGAATGAGTGTTGAATGGGAAGCAAAATCTGACACTAAAGAAGCGTTTGTAGGGAAAGACGTTAAAACAGGAGTTGATAAATGGACGGCTACAAGAGCGGATTTAATATTTGGCTCAAACTCAGAACTTAGAGCATTAGCAGAATTTTATGCAAGCGATGATTCTAAAGAGCAGTTTGTACAAGATTTCATTTCTGCATGGGTAAAAGTAATGAACCTTGACAGGTTTGAATTAATCTATAAATAAAATTCATTAGTATCAATCAAAAAAGTAAAGAGGCTGCCTTTAGAGGCAGCCTCTTTACTTTTTTATTTTTTTGATAAATAAAATAATTTTACGCCACAAGCGACCATATGTAAACATAACAAATTGCATAAAAATGATAGTGATTTTAGCACTAAAATCAAAGTAAGTATCTTTGTGCGAAATTTAGTAATAAATTGAACGGTAAATACCTTGAAATCCGCAATAAATAGTAATGCAAACTAGACGTCTTTAACTTTTTAAACCCATGCCCACAGAAAAAAACACCCAAGAAAAACCAAGACTACATCCACGAAACAAAAACCGAGAAAGGTATGACCTAGGAGCTTTGATAACTGCTATCCCTGAATTGGCAACGTATGTAAAGCCAAATAAATATGGCGTAGATTCAGTGGATTTTTCAAATCCTATTGCTGTGAAGCTTCTAAACAAGGCATTGTTATATCATTATTATAACATACAGCACTGGGATTTTCCCGATGAAAATTTATGTCCTCCCATTCCCGGAAGGGCAGATTACATCCACCACATGGCTGATTTGCTAAGCGAACACAATTATGGAAAAATTCCGATGGGTGATATGGTTACTTGCTTTGACATAGGTTTAGGGGCCAATTGCATTTACCCAATCATCGGCGTTACGGAATATGAGTGGCGGTTTATAGGGTCCGATATTGATCCGAAATCGATTTCCTCTGCACAGCAAATTGTTGATGCTAATACGTCACTTCAAAACAAAATTGACTGTCGTTTGCAAGCAAATCCAAAAGATGTTTTTTACGGTATTATAGACCGGGGAGATAAAATTGATTTATCGATTTGCAATCCTCCCTTCCATGCCTCTATCAAAGAAGCACAAAAAGGAACTCGGAGAAAAATTAAGAACCTATCAGGAATAAAAGTGAAATCACCGACACTAAATTTTGCGGGCATCAGCAATGAACTGGTATGCGATGGCGGAGAGCATAAGTTCATTCATAATATAATAAGGGAAAGTAAAAAATTTGCTGAAAACTGTTTTTGGTTTTCAACTTTGGTGTCAAAAAAACCAAACCTAAAAGGCATTTATAAAGCACTAGAAAAAACAGATGCAACTGAAATCAAAACCATTCCTATGGGCACAGGAAATAAATCTAGTCGCATTGTGGCTTGGACATTCTTTTCTAAAGAACAACAAAAAGAGTGGCGAAAAACTAGGTGGGAAGTTAAGCCTGCTAAATAGCAAAAAAAGACTAATAAATTACCCAGCAATATTGGTGCAAGTTAAAAGAATCTAAACTTCAAAAAGTTTATATTTGTCAAAAAAAATAGAACATGCTCAAAACATTCAAAATCGTAAGCCTGCTAGAAGGTGTTTCCTATATATTATTATTATTTGTTGGTGTGCCACTCAAGTATATTGGAGATAACGATGTCCTTGTTAAACTGTTAGGAATGCCACATGGAATTTTATTTGTTGCCTATGTGATTCTAGCATTAGCCATTCGCAGTTTATTAGATTGGGATTTAAAAACCACCTTTATCGTGTTGATTGCATCCATATTGCCTTTTGGTACTTTTTATATTAATAAGAAATATTTGTAGGAGTAAACACTACTTCTTTCCCACCAAATACACTCCCAAAAATATAAGCAACGAGTACGCTCCTTTTTGCCAATCCAATGTTTCATTCACAAAAGTCACTGCGATAAAAGTAGCAAAAACTGGCTGTAAATAAACGTACGCTCCCACCACTGATGGGCTGACATGGTTTAACGCCCAAGCATTCAGAAAGTACGTAAGGAAAGTAGTACCAATAACCACATAACCAATACTCCACCATATTTCAGTGGGCAGGCTATGCCACTGTACTTGTTGAAACTCAGTAAACCCAAATGGCAGGACTACTATTAGACCGAAAGTGAATACCCATTTCACTACGGTCAACGTTTGATACTCTTTCATCAGCGGTCTGACTATCACCAAATAGGTGCCGTATAATGATGCATTTAGAAAAATAAACATGTCACCCAAAAACTGGCTATTACCAAAAGACACACCATCTTGGGCAATTAATAAAATAGCTCCTAATGCTCCAATCAATACTCCAGCTAATCTAATTTTGGTGATTTTTTCTTTTAGTATAAAATAAGAGGCCACCAATACTACTACTGGTACAAGTGTCATAATCAACGAAGCGTTTATGGTGTTGGTTAGGCTAAGGCCCTTGAAAAAAGCAAGCATATTTGCAGATATTCCAAATATGGAGCATACAAATAACCTTCTATAATCGCGAAGTTGCCGAATTTTTTCCTTGATAAACAACGCATGGATAATCCAAAATAATACTGTAGCAGAAAACACTCTCACCAGAATAAATCCAAATGGCAGAATATATTCAGGCATGGCTGCCTTGGCAATCACATAAGTCGCTCCATAAATCAGACCAACCAATAATAATACGCCATGTACTTTAATTTTTTGGGACATGCTGCAAAAGTATCTTTTTGATATAATAAAATATTACTTTTGCTAACTAATAATTGTCTTTACACAAAACTCAAGTGTTTGATAAGAAAAATCCAAGCACAAAGCTTGCGTAGCTTTAAATTTCAGGAGTTTACTCGTGTAAATGACTAATGTTTAAAGCAAGCGTAACGCAGTAATTGGTGATATTCTTGCAAACAATAATTCGAAATGATTTTTAATACCAACCAACCCCTCGCCGAACGAATAAGACCCACTACGCTTGAAGAGATTGTAGGCCAACAACACATTATTGGAAAAGAAGGTGTTTTGAAAAGAGCGGTGAAAGCAGGCGTCATTCCTTCGATGATACTGTGGGGACCTCCCGGCGTGGGAAAAACCACCATTGCCAATATTATTGCACAACAAATCAATGCCAATTTCTTTTCGCTTAGCGCCGTAAGCTCTGGTGTAAAAGATGTGCGAGAGGTCATTCACAAAGCAAAGGGCTATTCAAAAACCATTCTGTTTATTGATGAAATTCACAGGTTTAGTAAGTCGCAACAAGATGCATTATTAGGCGCTGTAGAAAAAGGAATCATCACCCTAATTGGTGCAACTACTGAAAATCCTTCTTTCGAGGTTATTTCAGCTTTACTCTCCAGATGTCAAGTGTATACGTTGAAATCACTTGAAGAAAGTGAACTAATTGACCTACTCAAACGCGCTATAAAATCAGATGAAAAATTAAAAAAGAAAAAAATTACTATCAAGGAATATGACGCATTGTTAAATATTTCGGGTGGTGACGCACGAAAATTACTTAATTTATTAGAATTGGTTGTCGATGCATTACAAAGTGATAAAATAAAAATTACCAACGATGTGGTGACTAAAATCGCCCAACAGCGTATTGCCATTTATGACAAAAGCGGGGAACAGCATTATGATATTATTTCTGCTTTTATCAAATCTATCAGGGGTAGCGATCCAAATGCAGCTGTTTACTACCTGGCTAGAATGATAGAAGGTGGCGAGGATGTGAAATTTATTGCCCGAAGGTTACTGATTTTGGCTTCCGAAGATATAGGTAATGCCAATCCGACGGCTTTGGTATTGGCAACGAATGCATTTCAGGCAGTAAGTATGATTGGCTATCCGGAAGCAGAGATTATTTTATCCCAATGCGTCACATACCTTGCTAGCTCCGCAAAAAGCAATGCAAGTTATGTGGCCATCAAAACCGCTCGTTCGTTGGTCAAGAAAACTGGTGATTTGTCTGTACCCATGTCGCTAAGGAATGCCCCAACAAAACTGATGAAAAATGAAGGTTATGGCAAAGGCTATAAGTATTCTCACAATTTTGAAAACAATTTTTCCCACCAGGAATTTTTGCCAGAAAAAATAAAAGAAACGAAATTGTATGACCCTGGAAAAAACCCTAGAGAAGAAGAATTAAGAAAAAGGCTGAAAGCACTTTGGAAAGAAAAATACGGGTATTAGCTATTTAGTTAAGCTGTAAAAACCTGCTCAGCAACTTTTGCAATATTAAAATCATTGATTCTTTCGCACAGCACTAGAGAATCTGGTCTGAAAGAGTTTTTATATGTTTTATTCTCTTTACCTACCCAATTACAATCTACCAAACGATACCCAAAAACCTCACAAACAGTCATTACATCACTACCCGAAACAAGTCTCACCTTGTCCCCAATTTTAAATTTGTGCATAATTATTAAGAAAATTTCACCTTTATTGAATGAGTTTATATCCAGTTTAAACTCGTATTTGGCTTCGAATATAAAACCATAAACTGGCATAGTCTAATTTATGCTGCACAAGTTATCCACAAAATAATAACATTATTTTGTAAGCCACTTATTTACAGAGTGTTATAGGAAAATATTCAAGTATTACTTTTCTTTCATGAAAGAAATACCCAAAGCTTAGGTTACCAAATAGTATCAACTAGTATATATCAATGCACCAAAGAATTAGAGTCATGAACAAGTTATTTTTACTCATCGCAGCAATTTTTCTTGCAAGCTGCTCAAGCAAATCACTATACACAAGTAAAGGAAAGACAGATCGTCTAAACAGAGAAGTAGTGGTTTACACCACAGAAACCGGTTCTTTTGCAGAAAAAAGGAAAATAAAATACTATAATAATCCTAAATATAGAAGACGTCATATCGCCAAACATCATCAATAAGAGGATTTGCATACGCGAACTTGGGTTATCAGGAAATTAAGTTAATAGTGAGTTGAATAGCCTCAAAGCATACTGATAATTATTGGGGAAGGTATTATAGAAGAATTCTATTAAATGTAACTCTTCCGAAAAAGCCACCAGACTTAAAATTCATGAAAGAATTATATGCGCGCTGCTTTATAGCCCGCCTCTTTTAGCACTCCGATAACATCTTCAGCGGAGACATCTCCTTTCACAGTGAGTATTTTATCAGGGTTATCAGTATCAACTTCCCAAGATTCTATTTCAATTGTTTTATTTAGAAATGGGGTCGCTGTTTTGATGCAACTACCGCAGTTGATATTTGTTTTGAATTTTATCGTATTCATTTTAGTCTATTTTAATACTTTTTAATCTTAAGCTATTTGCCACTACCGATACCGAGCTAAATGCCATGGCAGCTCCTGCTAGCATTGGATTGAGCATGAATCCATTAAAAGGAAACAACACACCAGCCGCAACAGGTATGCAAATTACGTTATAAAAAAATGCCCAAAATAAGTTTTGGTGAATTGTTTTTACCGTTGCTTTGGATAATTTTATGGCTGCCACTAATGATTTCAAATCTGATTTCATTAATGTAATCCCTGCTACATCCATCGCAATGTCCGTGCCATGTCCCATCGCTACACTCACATCTGCTAGTG
>Ga0256840_1002511_pt1 | contig 16025 bp, 11 predicted proteins | sample 355202metaG_FD_185969 | JGI IMG/M metagenome (GOLD analysis project Ga0256840, IMG submission 185969) | Hydrothermal vent microbial communities from Mid Atlantic Ridge, Atlantic Ocean - 355-202 | ecosystem: Environmental > Aquatic > Marine > Hydrothermal vents | place: Atlantic Ocean: Mid... | reverse complement strand
TTTTTTGTATATACTTTATACTTATCTTAATAATAATGTCAATTAATTATTTAACTATTATAGTTGATACTAATCTATTAATATATATAATATATACAAAATATACTTACTAATATTTTATGTGTGATAGAATCATCTAAAGAGCAAGAAAATAAGAGAGTAGTATCTACTACTGAAAAAGAAGAAGATAAATGAAAAATATCTAATATTTTAAGACCTTTAAAATTGGAGGATTATGTAGGTCAAGAAAGTATTAAAAAACATTTATCTGTTTCTATTGCATCATCAAAAATTAGATGAGAATCTATGGAGCATATACTTTTTTATTGACCACCTGGTCTTGGAAAAACTACTATTTCAAATATAATTGCAACTGAAATGGAAGTATCACTTAGATCCACAAGTTGACCTGCTATTGATAAACAATCAGATTTAGTAAGTATTTTATCTAATTTAGAAGAGTGAGATGTGTTATTTATAGATGAAATACATAGGCTTAGGCCTCAAGTTGAAGAAATACTTTATACTGCTATGGAAGATTTTGAAATAGATATTATGGTAGGTTCAGGTACATGAGCTCAGAGTGTTAAGTTACCTTTAAAGTCTTTTACATTAGTTTGAGCTACTACTAGACTTAGTGCTTTATCATCACCACTTAGAGATAGATTTGGTAATGTATTAAAATTAGATTTTTATAGCCATGAAGATATTTGATTAATTATTCATAATAATACTAAAAAACTTGATTTAAATTTAAATGAGGCTACTTTAGAGAATATAGCTAAAAAATCTAGAGGTACTCCTAGAATATCTAATAGATTATTAAAAATAGTTAGAGATTATTATACTATTTGAAAAGATGTGTCTAATATTAAAGTTTTAGAAGAAATATTTAGAGATATTTGAATTGATGAATTATGACTTGATTATTTAGATAGGAAATATTTAGAAACTATATATAATAAATTTAATTCGGGTCCTGTAGGATTAAATACTCTTGCTTCTGCTATATGAGAAGAGGAATCAACTTTAGAAGATGTAGTTGAACCATATTTATTACAAATTGGTTTTATAGAAAGAACATCAAGATGAAGAAAAATTTCAGGTTCTTGAATTAATCATTTAACAAAAAAATAATGTCTATTTGGCAAATATTAGAGTGGCAAAAAATGCTAAAAAAATCTGGACAGGTTTCAGAATTTTTTAGCATAAATAATATTTTTATAGAAAAAAGAAGGGTAGCTTTAGGTGAATATTGATTATTTATATTAGGGCTTGAAAAAGAATTAAGTAAAAAAGATGTTAATGAATTGATAGAACTTTGTAAAAAAGAAAAATGTCTTTTTATTCAAATAGAAACTTTAAATTATGATAATAAATCAGAGATAAAAATAAATAATTTTAAAAAATGATATTATAAAAAGTTTATAACTCCATATACTTCTGTTATAGATTTAGAACAAACAGAAGATGAAATATTAGCAAAAATGAAGCCTAAGGGGAGATATAATATAAAAGTTGCAGTTAAAAAATGAGTTGAAGTTAAGGAAGTAGAAAAAACAGATGTAAATATACAAAAATATTATGATTTAATGCTTGAAACTACTTCTAGAGATAGTTTTAACTGAAATAGTATGGATTATTATAAAGATTTTTTAAATAGTCTTAAAAAATCAAAATTACTACTTGCTTATGTTTGAGGTAAAGTAATAGCATGATGAATTTTTACATTTGATAAAGGTATATCTATTTATTATTATTGAGCTAGTACATCAGATAAAGAATATAGAAATATGATGGCTCCATACTTATTACAATGGACTGCTATTAAAATAGCTAAGGAAAATTGAAGTAAGTTATATGATTTTTTATGAATAGCTTCACCATGAGATAATAATAGTGAATTAGCATGAGTAACTGATTTTAAATTAAAACTTTCAAAAGATGTTAGACAAGTAAGTGAAAATTATATTTATATTAACAAGAAAATTAAATATTTTATAATAATCTTCTTAAGAAAATTAAGAAGAAAATAATTTATAAAATGTTTGATTTTAAAAAAAGAATGATTACTATTTTAGTAATACTTTATTATTAATATACAAATATGTTTAAATTACCTGAACTACCTTATGCTAAAAATGCATTAGAGCCATTTATTTCTGAGGAAACATTAGAATTTCATTATGGGAAACATCACCAAACTTATGTAAATAATCTTAATAATTTAACTTCTGGATCTGATTTAGATAATGATGACTTAGAAAATGTTATTAAAGATTCTGAAGGGGGAGTATTTAATAATGCTGCACAGGTATATAATCATACTTTTTATTGGAATTGTATGGCTGCAAATGCTGGTTGAGAAGCTTATGAAAAAATTGCAGAATTAATAAATAGAGATTTTTGAGATTTTGAAACTTTTAAAGAAAAATTTAGTATTTCTGCTGCTACTAATTTTGGTTCAGGTTGGACTTGGTTAGTTAAAACAACAGAAGGTAAATTAGAAATAGTTAATACTTCAAATGCTGATACTGTTATTACTACTGATAAAACTCCATTACTAGTTATAGATGTTTGGGAACATGCATATTACATAGATACTAGAAATGCTAGACCTAAATATATAGAAAATTTCTGGAATTTAGTTAACTGGGATTTTGTAAATAAAAATTTAAATAAATAAAAAAATAGTAAATCATTATGATTTACTATTTTTTTATTTAACAACTAAATTAACAATTTTTCAAGGAACATAAATTTCTTTCATAAGATCTTTTCATTCTAACCATTTAGCTACATCTTCATTAGATTTAGCTTTTTTTAATACTGAATCTTTGTCTTCATCTTTGTTTATTTCAATAGTTCATCTTACTTTTCATAGTACTTGTACAGCAATTTTAATAGTATCATCAATAGTCATTTTTTCATCATATTCTGGCCAAGTAGATTTAAATACTGATTCTTTTTCTCAGATTCTTTCCCATAATTCTTCAGACAAATGAGGAGCAAATGGATGAAGAATTCTTATGAAAATATTTTTCCATTCTTCTTGTAATTTATTGTCTTTTGGTAATCAGTTATTTACAAGAATCATAAGAGAGGCAATGGCTGTATTAAATTTATAATTTTCAATATCTCATTCTATTTTTTTAATAGTTTTATGAAGAAGTTTCATAGTAAAATTATCATTTTCAGAAGTTATTTTTGCTTCTGCTCAAAATAATCTTTCTGATTTTTCTAAAAATCTTCTTACTCAAATTATACTTTTTGTATCCCATGGAGCAGAATCTTTAAATTCTGCCATATACATTTCATATAATCTTAAACTATCTGCTCCATACTCATCTACTATATCATCTGGATTAATAACATTTTTTAATGATTTACTCATTTTTGCTACTACTTGTTTTAATTCTTCACCAGTTTCAGTATCAAAATATTTTCAATTTTTTTCTTCTACTAAATCGTTAGCAATTAATCTACCTTGTTCATTTTGATATGAATGTGCTGTAATTAAACCTTGATTTCTTAGTCTGTAAAATGGTTCATCATTACTTACTACTCATATATCAAATAGAAATTTATGCCAAAATCTAGCATATAATAAATGAAGTACAGCGTGTTCAGCTCAACCTACATATGAATCAACTTGACCCCAGTATTTTTCAACTTCTGGATCTACTAGTTTTTCTGAATTATTTGTATCCATATACCTTAAATAATACCAACAACTTCCTCACCATTGAGGCATTGTATTAGTTTCTCTTTTTGCATTATCTCAACATTCTGGACATTTACAATTTACAAAACTTTCTATCTTAGACAATGGACTTGTTCCATCTCAGCTTGGTTCAAAATTATCAGTTTCAGGTAGTAGTATAGGAAGATTTTCTTCTTTTTCTGCAACAATTCAACATTTTTCACAATGAACTAAAGGAATAGGTTCTCACCAATATCTTTGTCTAGAAAATAACCAATCTCTAAGTTTATAATTTATTTTTTTAGAACCAAATCATTCTTTTTCTGCAAATTCTATAAGTTTAATTTGAGCTTCTTTACTTCAAAGTAAATCAAATTCTCATGAATTAACTAACACTCATAAATTTGTAAAAGGTTTTTCTCAATTATAAAAATGATTCCAAAAGTCTAAATGTCATGTCCAATTTATAAGTTTTCAAACTTCTTCTTTTTTAACCCATTTAACAGTATGTTTTCATTCATCTATTTCAGATATTATTTGATTATCAGACTTTAACATTAGATGAAAAACTCTTCCTATACATTGTTGATTTTTGTCTTTATTAGCTCTATATCATAAACTATATGCTAGAGATAAATTAACTGGTCAAACTATTTCTGTGTCAGTATATCAAGTTTCTTCAACTAATTCTTTTGTAACAGTTTCTAATTCTGAATCTCATTTATCAATTCATCCTCAAACTAAATGAATATGTGTTCAGTTTTTATGTTCTTCTATTTGTAATAAAAATTCTCATTTTTCATTTTCAAGAATGATATCAACAGTTTCTCTATTTAAAGTTTCAACTCATTTTTTTGGAGCGTCTTTTCATTTATATTCAAAACTTTTTGCTATACTCTGAATAATTTCTAAATCATATTTTTTAGCAAATTCAAAATCTCTTTCATCATGAGCTGGAACAGCCATGACTGCTCAGGTACCGTAATTTCATAGTACATAATCTCAAATCCATAGTGGAACTTCTTTTCAGTTAAATGGATTTATAATATACGAACCTGTAAATACTCAAGTCTTTTCTTTGTCATCTTGAGTTCTATCTTGGTCTGATTTTTTATTTGAGTTATCTATATAATTTAAACAAATTTGTTTTTGCTCATCAGTTATAAATTCTAAAACATCTTTATGGTCAGAAGCTAGTACAGCATAAGTCATACCAAATACTGTATCTATTCTTGTAGTATAAACTGAAATTGATTTTGTTTCATCATCTGATTTTTTCATTTCAAATTCACAACCTTCAGATTTACCAATCCAGTTTCTCTGCATTTCTTTTATACCTTCTGGCCAATCTAACTTATCTACATCAGTTAAAAGTCTATCAGCATATTTAGTAATAGCTAAAACCCATTGTCTAATTTTTTTCTTTTCTACTTTTGTTCAACATCTTTCACATGTGAAATCATTTAATACTTCTTCATTGGCTAAACCAGTTTTACATGATGGACAATAATTTATAGGTAAATCTTGTTCATAAGCTAATCATTTTTTAAATAATTGTAAAAATATCCATTGAGTCCATTTATAATATTTTGGATCAGTTGTATTTACTTCTCTTTCCCAATCATATGAAAATCCTAAAGATTTAATTTGTTTTCTGAAATTATCTATATTTTCTTTAGTAGTTATACTTGGATGAGTACCAGTTTTTATTGCATAATTTTCAGCAGGCAATCAAAAAGCGTCCCATCCCATTGGATGAAGTACATTAAAACCTTTTGTTGTCTTATATCTAGCTATTATGTCATTTGCAGTCATTCATTCTGGATGACCAACGTGTAGTCATGCTCATGAAGGAAAAGGGAACATATCAAGAGTATAATATTTTGGTTTTGTAAAATCATTTTCTACTTTAAATGTTTTATTGGTTTCCCAATAATTTTGCCATTTTTTTTCTATATCTTTATGTATATACATTTTTTTATTTGTAATTATGTAATTATCTGCTTTACTATACAAAAAAAAGCTAATAAATCTAGCTTTTTTTATAGTTTTGTTTGATTTACTACTAAGAACTTTTATAATAATATTATTAAAATTAAAAAATATATTATGATGAATAAAATTTTTATTTTCTGATGATTAGCTCTTTGAGCAATACTTATTGTTGAAAATATAGTTAGTTGATGATTAGCTTATGTATTTATTGATTCTTGAGCTAAGTCATCTACATTATCATTTGTTTCTATAGTTGTATGAATATTTATATGATATGGTTTGAAATGATTTTTTACAAAAGAATGAGGAGATGATGAAAATTATGATTTTTAATAAATAAAAAAAGAGATTTTAAAATCTCTTTTTTTATTTATTATTGACCTGCTCAAAATAAAGCTCAAATTATTAAATTTACTACTGAACCAGCAATAAAAATAACTATTAATCAAGCACCTGCTTGCATTAATATTGTTTTACCTTTTTTAACTTTTTCTTCATCTCATCCAGCTGTTAATATAGTAAATCAACCATATATCATAATTATAACTGCAACTAAGTATAGAAATCCAATTATGAATGCAACCCATTTAGTAATTACTACATCAACAGTTTGAGTTGAACCTGATAGTTCATCATTTTTTCAAAAATTTAATGCTAATGCTACATTATTTAAACTTATTAAAGTCAATCCTATAACAGCGTATAAGCTATTTCTTATTGTATTACTCATATATATAAATATTATTTTTTAAAATATAACAATAGTAGTATAATTAATTTCTTTTAAAAAGGCAAATTTTTGTTTGTAAAAGATTGCAAAAAGAAAAAATGCAAGTAAATTTAAAATTAATTATTATTAATTTTAGTAAATTGAATAGAAAATTATTTTTAAAATCTTTAAGAGATTATGGTATAAAAAATACTATACCAAATATAAGTGATGTTAATGTTAATTTTTTGGTTGATTTGATAAAAATATCAAAAACTAAAAATATGTTAGAAATTTGAACTGCAAATTGATTTAGTTGAATTAATTTTTGAATTGAACTTGAAAAAGTATGATGAAAATTATTAAGTATAGATTTTTCTGAAAAATCTCATTTGGAAGCATTAGAAAATATAAAAGAAGTTTGACTAGAAAGTACTATTTCACTTATTTTATGAAATGCTTTAGATGAAATTCCAAAATTGCAAGATAATTCATATGATTTTATTTTTATTGACTGAATGATGAGAAGATCAAAAGATTTTCTTGAATTATCATTACCAAAACTCAAAGTTTGATGAATAATTATAATAGATGATGTAATAAAATTTAGACCTAAAATGGTTTGATTATGGGAATATTTAGAAGAAAATAATATAGAATTTAATGTATTACCAATTGATATAGATGACTGAGTAATGATGATAGTAAAATAATAAAAAATATTTAGTATAATAATAAAATAAATGAAATATATAATAAAAATATCACCAGAAATAACAATTAAATCAAAACCTGTTAGAAAACAGTGTCTTTTAATGCTTAAAAATAACATTAAGAAACATTTTGATTTTAATAATATAAAAGTTAATGTTACTTGAAATCGGGATAGATTAAATCTTGAATGAAATGATGAAAAAATATCTAAAATCTTAACTCAAATTTCATGAATTGCTCATTTTATGGAAGTTGAAACATTTAATTTACCGGAAAAAGAAGAAGAAATTTTTCATTTTATTTTTGAAAAAGCAAGAAATTTTTATTTGGATAAGATAGAAGATAAAACTTTTGTAGCAAGAGTAAAAAGAACAGGGAATCATAATTTTAAATCTATTGATCTAGAAAGATATGTGTGAGGTTGATTATTAAAAGAATCAAAAAATTCAAAAGTAAAAATTAAAAATGCTGATGTAACAGTAAATATTGAAGTTAAAGATAAAAAGGTACATATAGTTAAATATAGAATAGAATGAATATGAGGGTATCCAGTATGATTTCAGGATAAAGTATTAAGTTTGATTTCTGGTTGATTTGATTCGTGAGTAAGTACTTATTCTATGATGAAAAGATGATGTGAAGTTGATTATTTATTCTTTAATTTATGAGGGAGTGCTCATGAATTATGAGTAAAACAAGTTTCATATTATCTTTGGAAAACTTTTTCAGTACCCCATAAAAGAGCTAGATTTATTACAGTAAATTTCGAAGAAATAATAGCTGAATTATTAATAAAAGTACAATCTAGATTTAGATGAGTTTTACTTAAAAGATTTATGTTGAGAGCTGCTTCTATGGTTTCAAAAGATCACTATTTTGCACTTGTAAAATGAGATAGTTTATGACAAGTATCAAGTCAAACTTTGAAAAATATGCATGTAATTGATAAAGCTAGTGATAATTTAGTATTAAGGCCGCTTATTGCAGATAATAAACAAGAAATAATTGATATTGCTAGTAAAATTTGAACTTATAATTTTGCATGTAATATGCCTGAATATTGTTGAATTATTTCAGATAAGCCTGCTACTTGAGCAAAATTAGAAGATATTTTAAAAGAAGAACAGAATATATTAGATGAAGTTTTAATAAGAGCTGTAGAATGAAAAAAAGTTGAATTCGTTAAAAAAATGATGGAAGAATATAATAACAAGGAAGCTACTGAAATAGAAACAGTGTTTTTAGCTTGAGATGATGAAATAGTTATTGATCTTAGGGAAGAGGCTGATATAAGAAAAAATAAATTAATTTTAGAAAATGTTGAAATTATTGAAATTCCATTTTTTGAAATTAACCATAAATTTAAAGATTTAGATAGGGGTAAAAATTATTTACTTTATTGTGATAAGGGAGTTTTATCAAATTTACATTGATTATATTTGAAAGAAAAGAATTTTACTAATATTAAAATATTTAGACCACTTAAGTCTGAGTGAAAATGTAGTTCATAGTTTTTAACAGTATTAGATTAAAAAATATTGAAAAATTTAATATTTTACTATAATAAATGCACTTTTAAAAAAAATATTAAATTATGAATAAAAAATCAATTATTACATCAATAATATCAGTAGTACTTTTTAGTATATTATTTTGATATACACTTGTTTATGCATGAACATGAATTTTTAATAATACAACTAAAATTGCATTTAAATTATCTGACAATGTTTTTTTAGATTCTATTTATTTAAATAAAACTAAAATAATGTTTGAGTCATGAAAGGATTTGAGTAAATATAAAATAAAATCTAATTGTGATATATATTCAAACTTAAAATATAAAAAATGAAATTTTTATTTATATGAAATTAAATTTTTTAATAATAATTGTGAAAGTAATGATTTAATTTTAGTAAATGAAAATAATGAAATAGAAAATAAATTTTCTATAAATATAGTTAAAGAGTATAATGCGTTGTCTAATTTATTAGATATAAAAACTGATAAATTATTGGAATATAAAAAAATATTAGAAAATAAAGTTAAATTGTATTCATGATATTTAAAATATAATCCTATAATTGAAAAAAATTATTATAAATATTTACACAGAAATAGGTTGTATAAAGAGTCTATTTACAATTTAAACTTATTAAATAATATAATAGAAAAAAGATCTGAGAAATATTTAGTACCACTTTCTTGACATAAAATTTCTAGAAAATTATCAAAAATTCCAAATGCTTGAAGACCGTATAGGTCTGATTATACTGATGGTATACATCATTGATGGGATGTGGATTGAAATTTTTGAGATCAAATTTTAGCAATTGATGATTGAATTATTGTTAGAATTGTCTCTGGTTTTAAATTTTCAGATTTAGATAAAATAAAAAGATGAAAAAAAATATCTGATTATGGTAAAGTGAAAAATTTAGATATTTTAAGATGAAACCAAGTATGGTTAAAAACAATGAAATGAGATGTTATTTTTTATAGTCATTTAGATGAAATATTTACAAATGTAAAAGCTTGATCAGTTATCAGTAAATGACAACCTATTTGAACAATAGGAATAACTTGAGTTCCAGATAAATCTTATTCAGATTATCATGTACATTTTCCTATACAAGTAAACCCACATACAAAAATATGAAAATATGATATAGATGATTACTTAAATTGGAATTGGATGTTTAAATGAAAAAGTTCAGATTATATTATAAAAAATATAGATAATATTTTTAAAGATTAGATTTATGAAAAAAAATAAAGTTATAAATAATCTGATTACAAAAAATAAAAAAGCTTATTTTGACTTTGAAATATTAGATAGTTGGGAGGCTTGAATAGAATTCAGTTGACATGAAACAAAAAGTGTTAGAAGTGGTCATGTTAATTTAAAATGATCTTTTATTGTTGTAATTAACAATGAATTATATATAAAATCAATGCATATTTCAGCATGGAAAGCTCTCCCTAATAGTCAAAGTGTAGAAACAGAAAGGGAAAGAAAGATTTTTTTACACAGAAAAACGATTAACTATTTATATTGAAAAAATAGAGAAGTAGGTTATTCGATAATACCATTAGAGTTATATTTTGTTTGAAGTTTAATAAAATTAAGAGTCTGATTGGCTAAATGAAAAAAGGCTTATCAAAAGAAACAAATACTAAAAGAAAGAAGTATGGATAAAGAAGCAAAGGTTGCAATGAAAAAATTTATATAAAAATCAACTTTTAAAAGTTGATTTTTTGTTTTTTTAGCTATAATTAGACAAATTAATTATTTATATTAGACAAATGTTAGACATAAAAATTATTAGAAATAATCCAGATTTAGTAAAAGATAATATTATTAAGAGAAACTTAACTTTAGATCTTGATAAATTTTTAGAAATAGATACTGAAAAACTTGATTTACTTGTTAAAGTAGATGAATTAAGAGCTATTAAAAACAAGGTTAGTAAGAAAATACCAACTTTATCTAATGAAGAAAAGCCAGCAAAAATTGTTGAAATGAAAGAGCTTTGAGAGGATTTAAAAACACTTGAAAATAGACAAAAAGTGGTTGAAGAATTATGGAAAGAGATGTATTATAAAATACCTAACTTATTAGATGATACTGCAGCTATTTGAGATACTGATGAGGATAATATTATAGTAGAAAAATTTTTAGAACCTACAAAATTTGATTTTGACGCTAAAACTCATTATGAAATTTGAGAATCTAAATGATGGATTGATACTGAAAAATGAGCAGAAGTTAGTTGAGCTAGGTTTTGGTATTTAAAAGGTGACTTAGTTTTGCTTCAGTTTGCACTTATAAATTATGCTATGAGTAAATTGGTAGCTAAATGATTTAATCCTATTTTACCACCAGTTTTAGTTAGAGAGAAAGCTATGTTTGGTACAGGTTTTTTAGCAGATCAAACTGATGGTTTATATAGAGTAAATCCTGATGATGATGATTTACATCTTGTTTGAACATCTGAAGTTCCTGTTACGAGTTATCATTCTTGAGAAATATTAGATTTAGAAGAACCTAAAATGTATATTGCTTATAGTTCATGTTTTAGAAAAGAAGCATGATCAGCAGGTAAAGATATGAAAGGTATTTTAAGATGACATCAATTTGATAAATTAGAAATGGTTAGTTTTTGTAAAGTTGAAGATTCACAATCTTTACATGATTTTATGATATGAATGGAGGAAGATATTTGGCAATGATTATGAATTCCTTATCAAAAATTAAACGTTTGTAGTTGAGATTTAGGTAATCCTGCTATGAAAAAATATGATTTGGAAGCATGGGTACCTACTCAAAATAAATATAGGGAGGTTACAAGTTGTTCAAATATTTGAGAGTTTCAATCAAGAAGATTATCTATAAAATATAAAGGTTCAGATGATAGTTTAAAATATGCTCACACTCTTAATTGAACAGTTATTGCTATGAGTAGGTGTATGATTGCTATAATAGAAAACTATCAAACATCAGAAGGTAATGTTAAAATACCTGATATATTAGTTCCATTTATGGGTTGAAAGACAGAAATATAATTATAATAAAAAATCACTATAAATAGTGATTTTTTTGTATACAAAAATAGTACAAAAAATCTTGTAAATTCTATATTTTTTGATAAAATGTTAATAAATCATTTCTCTTTGTTTATTCATCAAAATATAGCTTTTATGAAATATAATAAAATACAAAAATCACTATCTAGTTTATTGTTATTTTCAATGTTTTTTAGTTTAACTTTTAGAATACCTTTATTTGATTTTAAAGTATTTGCATGAAATTCAGAATATTATAATTTAGTATCTGTAATTGTTGATGAAGATAGTTATGATGAAATTAAAACAGAGTTAAATAGATATGCAGATGATATCCAGTGAGTTTTAGAAAATACTAAAGTTGTTATAATACCAACTCCTGTAAATACACCTGCTTTTAATATAGCTTCTTTAAATGAATCACTTTATTATAATTGATATAAATGAGTAGATAGTACTGTAGATTTTGAATCAAAGTTAATTTGAACAGTTTTGGTTTGAAACTTTAATTTACCTTTAGTTTTTGATTGATGAAATTCGTCTAGAACAATTTTACCATTTACAGATTTTGAAGATAAAGTATATATATATAATAATAAAACTAAGAGATACGAAAAAAATAAAAATAACCAAAATGGTTTAAAATCAGAAATTTGGCATTGAGTTATATCTCCAAATTTTTGAGATACTAAAAAAGATATTGATTGATTAAAAGAATATTTTAATAAAAATCATGATTTTTATAATTGAACTTGAAATTTTAAGTTTTCAGAATGAATATTAAATTGAGATAAAAAGACATGAGTTAAATCTTCATATGATACTTTTGTTTTTTATTATGATCAATTTAGAGAAGAAAAGGCTTTAAATTATACTAAATATAAATGATACGAAGCTTATTTATCAAACAAAGAAGACATTGTATATAGTAGATATACAAAAGAATTAGCTGATAAAATATCTGCTATTGTTTCATGAACGGCTAGTGATAAAATTTGATCAATGGTTTGAGGTTTATCAGAAAAGATAAATGCTCTTTGAGATAATTCTCCTTTTTGAAAAATTCCAGAAGATTTATTGAATTGATGAACTCAAACTCCTGATACTTCAAAATCACCAGACATACAGACTAGGTATATTACTGATAATATGACTAATAAATTTTTAGAAATATTTGCTAAATGAGCTATTTGAGATTTAAGAGGTTATATTCATAATGCTTGAAGGTATAATAAAATATGATGAGAAGTTAATGCTGACTTAATACCATATTTGGTTACAGTGTTAGATATAGTAAATGATTGAATAATTAAAGATGCAAATAATGATTTAGAAAATAAAATTGATAAATTAGTAGAAAATGGTTTATCTAGAAATATAGCTATATCAACTTGGTATAGAGATGAAATTAAATGACCAAATTATTGAATAGGTTATTTATATAATAGTAATAAGTGTGGTAATGAAGATATAAATTATCTTTATTGAATGAATTCTAATAATATAACTAAAGCTTCAGAATGTAGTATTTATAGATGAAATACTAATAATTGATGAAAATTAGTAGAGGCTAATAGATGATTAAATATAAATCTTTCGAAAGAGGATCATGATAAAATAAATAATCAATATTGTAATGCTAATTTATCTGATTGATCATCTTTAAAATGAATATGGTGATGAAATAGTCCTTTAAATATTGATAAGAATAAAGCTAGTTTATGAATAATTGATATAGTTAACAGTAATGTAAAGTGATCTATAGTTCCTTTATTTGATATTTGATGATCAAGGAAGAGTATAGATAGTTTAAAAAATCCATCTCCACTTGATTGTTTTGACAATAATTTACTTTCTGATTTAAGGCAAACTTGGAATTCGAATTTTTCTGCTTTTTCTTGAGATACTTCTTATACTTGTAATACTACATATAAATCTAGAAGTAATATTTGAACAACTGATTGGTTATGTACTACAGATAATACATATGAAAAAAATACATTTAATACTAGATACGAGGATTTTTATAAAGCAAATCCTGAAAAAAGTCTTTCAGATATAAATAATTGTGGAACAGATTATATAACTGAATATAATTCAGATAAAACTATAATTAAACAATATACTTCAGTAAAAGTATATGATTTTTTATGAACTTGATCAAATTATACTTGTGAAAAATGAAAACTAGTTCAAACTTGGAAATTTAAAAAAATACCTTCTTATATTACTCATAAATCACCAACTGCACCTGAATTACAATGAGAAATTGCGGCTACAATGACTTTATCTTTACCAGTTGATAAAGATAGATATATTGATTTTATTTGAGCTAAATGAAATTTAATAAAAATAGATTATCCAGCATTATTTAGAGTTGATATCTGAGATAAAACAAGAATAACACTTGATTCTGTTTCAAAAGCACTTGATTCTGTTTTAAGAAAAAAATCTTTAGAAATTAATGGTTTAATAAATAATAATAATCCTTCTTTATTAACTTGAAAAGATTTAGAATTATATAATATTTTAAAAATAACTTGAAAAACTTATCCATCTTCTAATTTTAATTTAATTCAATTTCTAAAAGATAAACCAAGTAAAACATTTAAGGTTTGAAATGAAGAAAAAACAATTAGTTATTATGATACATTAGTTTTTGCTATTTATTGGAATAGTTTATCTTCAGTTTCGGCTAAATACTGAGCTATATTTGATAATTATTTAAATGATAGCACTTCGACTAAAGATAAATATTTTTTACCAAAAAGTAAAAAACAATATGAAATTTCATATTTATGAGCAGAGTGAGATGCTAAAAATATGTATATAAAAATGGATCCAGAATGAAAATCTGATAATCCATATGGAAGTATTTTATCAAAAAATCTTAATTTATCATCGTGACTTTTATGATCAAATATTTGATGAGGTAATTTAGATAATGAAAGTTCTTTATTTAAGTGTGCTCCACCTGATGGTGTTCCTATATGGGAATGGATTCCTGCTGTAATGTGTCGGTTATGAGAGATGATGCCACCAACAATTTCTTTATCTGGTTGAGAATGTTGACAATCAGCTTTAGATTTATTATCTAAGGATGAATTGGTAGAATTAAATGAATGTAAGTGAGATTTCGATAAAAATTGAATAAATGATTGTATAGAAAATAAATTATGAAATGATTGAATTTTAAATTTAGTATCTGATGGTAAAAAATATTACTATAATAAAAATGCTAAACTAAAAGCAATCTTTAAAGATAAAAAATGAAAAATTATTACAAATTTAAATAATACTAAGGTAAAATTTGAAATAGTTAAAATTGAATGAATAAAAAATAAAGATTTTGATTTTTCAGAAACAAATAAGGAAATTGTTTATGATATAAATGATTTATATAAAAATAATCAAAATATAATTTCTAAATATGTTTCTTTTAAGGGTTTCGAAATACCTATTGTTAGATGAATTGCAAATTATTGAATTTGATTAAAAGGCTATGATTCAAATATATACATAAAATCAACATTAGTAATTAATGATTCTAATGGGAAAGAGTCTATTTTTATGGAATCAAATGATTTAATTTTACAAATAAGATGAGATAGATTATTTAATAATAGTTATAAATTAAATAATAGTGATAATTGATTAATAATTAATTCAGGATTAAATTCTTTAAAGGTTAATGATAAAACTAATATATTCATAGCTGATAAAAATAATTGATGAATAGATGATATTAAAAACCTGATTAATAATTCTTCTTTAGCAAAAGAGAAAATGGTATTAATTTTAGATAATATATCAAAAACTGGAAAGAGTATTCCTATTGATTATCCACTTAATATTAAAATAAAAAATAGTAAAAATATAGTTATTACTGAGTTAAATTTAAATAAAAATGATTTAAGTTTATATAAATGAATATCTTGAATTAAAAAGTCTGGTTCTTATAAAATAGAAATAAAAGATTCTAGTTGATTTTTGACTGTAAAAAATATTGAATTAATTCCTGAAATACCTCATACAATTGAAACTACTTTATGAGCAACATTAATGGAAGTATGATGAAATGTTTCAACAAATTTTATTACTATTTATGATAAATATTTAAATGTAGTAACATGAGAATTTTATAATTATGATATAAAATTAGATTGAAAATGAATTGTATTTTTAGAAGATAATTCAGTTATAAATAAATGAACAACATTTGAATGATTTAAAATTTTTAGATTAAAATCTACTAATATTTCATGAAACAATAAAATAAAAGTTTCTATTTCTGATTCTAATTGAAATGAAATAATAAAATGAGAAAGAGATTTAGTA
>Ga0256840_1002510_pt1 | contig 16030 bp, 17 predicted proteins | sample 355202metaG_FD_185969 | JGI IMG/M metagenome (GOLD analysis project Ga0256840, IMG submission 185969) | Hydrothermal vent microbial communities from Mid Atlantic Ridge, Atlantic Ocean - 355-202 | ecosystem: Environmental > Aquatic > Marine > Hydrothermal vents | place: Atlantic Ocean: Mid... | reverse complement strand
TTCGTATGAGTTGGTGTATAAGAGTTTGACGAAGAAGCAGAGGGAGGCATTATAGCCCCAACTCATTCATGCAATTCACACAATACAAAGACTCAGGCATAAGCTCTAGTCTCTCTAGGGCTATCTCTTCTTCACACTCTTTACATATGCCGTACTCTGGGGTATCTATCTTGAGGTAGGCGTGTTTGAGTCGGTTTAGGCGTTTGGTAGCTTCGGTGTGGCGTTGTATGTGGATGCTTTGGTCTTGTTTGAACGCGATATGCGCCACCTTATCAGAAGGGCCTTTGCCTCTTTCTGGGTAGATGGCAGCTTTCATGACTTCTATCTCTTTCCTGAGTGTTTGTATCTGTGTGTCTATGGTTTGTTTGAAGTGTTGTTTTTGTGCTTTTGTCATGGGGTATTGTAGCTTGTTTTGGGTTATGTGTAGGTCGGGTTGCCCTCATCCCGACATCAATTATAACGCATATCTAGATTTCTTTTGATGATACCAATTTCAACCATGAGGGTTTAGGTTTTATCGTATACAAAGTATTGTCGGGATGAGGGCAACCCGACCTACAAAAGCACAATGGTAGGGTGCGATTTTTCGCACCACATAAGGCAATCTGCATATATTCACAGCTTCGCCGTAAGGGTCAATTAATATGGAATAAAATGTGGTTGTTTTGAAATTAAGAGTCTGATATGCATTACGACGGAGACCGTCGTAACGAGTTAAAATTTATTGATATGTGTGATTATTGTATTTTAACCAACCAGCTTTATGTCTACCTCTTGGGTCATGATGCGTCCAATGTAATACACCACCTTTTGGATTCCATTCATACTGACCATTGAACTCTATATTATCTCCTACTTTTAAGCCATTGAGTCTTTGTGATAAATCAATATTATGAGCTACAAGAAGTGTTTGCCCTGAAGGAAGTCGTAAAATAAATTTTTGATGTCGTTTCCCTTCATTATCATCTCTTAAAATACGATATACTGACCCTGTTCCGCTTACTTGGACACGACTAAAATGATTTTCAAATGCAGTTTCTGGGCTATTGTTTGTATACTTAGTATATGTATTATTTTGAATTTCATTATGTATAGGACTGGAAGTATCTGATGGTTTAACTTCCTCATAAGGAATAGATGAATTATAGTTTGATGGTTCTAATTTAGGAATATAAAATATATATTTATAAAAAGCAAAAAGTGCAAGTAGTAAAGATATGATAACTACAATTGAAAGATGATTAGAAGGTGTATCTTCTAGTGTTTCTTTTTTGAATCTTTTTTTATTTATGTTAGTCTTGCTTCTTAATGGATTATCACTCGCTCTTGAGACGTTAATTGCAGATTTTTTTCCATTTCCATTATCTTGTATAGTATAAGTTACAACTTGATTTTTTTCTGGACGTACATTTCTATCTGTAAAAGATTTAATATGAACAAAAATATTTTTTTGACTGTTATTTGGTAAAATAAATCCATAGCCTTTTTCGTCATTCCAATTAATAATTTTACCTTTTTCTCTTAACATGGTTTTCTCTCAATTTTTCAAATTGGCGACTATAACATAGTGAAATTAGACGACTTGATATTATACCAAAAAAACATCACATCCACTTCTTCACCCTAGCCGTAGCCTCCGCCACCAAAGGATCATCAGGCCAATAATGCTTCTTATACTTCCCTCGTAACTCTTTCTTCACCTCGTCATAGGTATTTGCCCAAAAGCTAGAGAGGTCTAGTGTCATTTGCATGGGGCGTTTGGCTGGGGAGAGTAGGTGTAGCATGAGGGGGACTTTGCCGTTTAGTATGCTAGGCGTTTGGACTGTGCCGAACATCTCTTGTAGGCGTACTGCCAAGATAGGTTGGGTGGGGTGGGCGTAGTCTATGGCGATGTTGGAGCCTGAGGCTACCTTGATTTTAGCAGGGGCTAGTGTCTCTAGGGTTTGTGTCTGTTCGTAGCTTAGTCTGCCTCTTAGGATGTTGTACAGGTCTAAGCTTTTGACCTCTCGTAGGCTACTCATGCCTGTGAGGTAGGGGGCTAACCATTTCTCCATATGGGTCAATAGATACTCATCTGAAAAGTCAGGAAGTCCTACATCATAGTGGTTTAAAAAATTGACCCTTTGTCGTAGAGCCACAGCTTCTTTGCTCCAGTTAAACGCATCTAATCCAATTTCTTCAAGCTCCTCTATGAGCAGGTCTGTTACTTCTTCATTGTCTGTGGCTTTTATGGCTCGTTCTTTGAGTAGTATTGCACCTATTTTCTCTACTTCTCGCACTTCGACACGCTGTTTCTCTTCGTTCCACTCTACAGTTTGCTCTTGGGTTATCTGCTCTTTGAGGTAGGTAAATATATCTGCTTCTTCTAGGGCGATAGCTTTGTAGATGCTCGCATGGGTAGCCTTGGCATCGAGGTCTGCTATGACGATGTAGCGTGATTGGGCTAAGGCTTCGTCTGTGTGTAGTCTGGCACCTTTGCCATTGGTTAGTAGATAGGTATGCTCTCTCGTGCCTCGTGCTTTGGCGATGCGTTCTGGATAGGCATAGGCTAGGAGTACCCCTAACATATTTTTGTCTATGGTAGCTTTTTGTACAGGTTCTAGTCGCTTTGCATTGGCTAAAATGTAGCGTCCATGTTTCGTATTGATATTATTTACTATGTGACCTTGTGACAGTGCATGTAGATCTTCTACACGTTCAGCTATATCTACTTCTCTATGGGGTCTTGTATAGATGTCTTTTTCTGTGAGTAGCGTAGCCAGCAGTGAAGCCTCATAAGCAAGATTTAGCATTTTTGCCTTTAGCATCATGTGAGAGAGTCTAGGGTGTATGCCGTACTGGCTCATAGCCTTACCATGTGGGGTAATGATGCCTTGCTCATCTAACGCTCCCAGTTGTGCCAAAAGAGCTTTAGCATGGCTAATAGCTGTAGAAGGTGGAGTGTCAAGCCACTGTAGGTCACTCACATCATCTGTACCCCACAGGGCAAGTTCTAGCACAAGTAGGGTAAGGTCTGCCAGTAGTAGCTCTGGGGTGTCATGCTTTTGGAGTATCTTTGACTTGTGCCAGATATGATACGCCTTGCCCGCACTAAGCCGTCCTGCACGTCCTGCTCTTTGTATGGCAGAGTCTTCGGAGATGTGTCGTCTCTCTAGCGTATTCATACCTGAAAAAGGGCTAAAGACAGAGAGGTTCTGTTGCCCAGAGTCTATGACTACCTTGATGCCCTCTATGGTCAGAGAGGTTTGGGCGATGTTGGTGCTTAGAACTACTTTTCGTGTGTTTTTGGGTGGAGCTTTGATGGCTTTGTCTTGCTCTGTTTTACTCAAGTTACCATAGAGTGTAGCGATGTAGACCTCTTTGAGTTTGGCTTCTAGCAGATACTTCTCTACCTCTTTTATCTGTCGTACCCCTGCTAGAAAGACGAGGATATTTCCCTCTTCTTCCGCTAGGCATTTGCGTATACGCTTGGCGATGTAGCTGGGTAGCTCTTTGGTTGTGGGCTGTTGGGTAGTTGGGTCTAGGTAGTGACGCTCTACAGGGTAGGCACGCCCTTCGCTTGTGACCAATGGGGCATCTAGCATCTGAGAGAGTGCCGTGGTGTTGAGCGTAGCAGACATAATGAGCAGCTTCAAATCCTCACGCAACACAGACTGAGACTCTAAGCTCAGAGCCAAAGACAAGTCCGCATGAAGCGAACGCTCATGGTATTCGTCAAAGATGATGAGTGCCACATCTTCCAAGCCAGGGTCAGCCTGTAGCTTACGCGTGAGTATCCCCTCGGTCACGATGAGGATTTTGGTTTGTTTGGAGTACTGTGAATCCATCTTTATCTGATAGCCCACACGTTCGCCTACCTTTTCACCCAACATCTCTGCCATACGCTGTGCCGACATACGCACTGCCAAACGTCTAGGCTCTAGCATGATGATAGTTTTGCCCTCTAACCATGGCTCATTGAGCAGGGCTAGAGGTAGGGCAGTGGTTTTTCCCGCCCCTGGAGGGGCTTGGAGTATAAGTCTGTTGTGGTTTTGGAGTTTCTCTTTTACTTCTGGGATGACTTGGGTGATGGGTAGGGTTTGCATGGTGGAGTTCATTTTATATATTTGATAATATCATTTATTAAAAATACTTTTAATGAGTGATACTCTACAGTACTCATTTTAGGCTTCTCTATACCTTCAATATCAAAAGTATCTTCTTTTTTTGCCTCTATAAGTTGTAAAATTTGTTTAGGTAAGTAGGTAATGCGATACTCTATAATGGTATCAATAAAATGTTTACCCGTAAAGCCACACTCTTTCATGAGATAGACTACATCATAGAGGTCTCTAATCTTATTTCTATCTAGAAGTAGTAGCGATTTGAGTGTAAAAATAGTGTCTATAGATGCAATATGTAGGTGACCCAATGTATGTTGAGTATCATTTCTAAGTATTTCTCGTTCATAAATATTACTTGAGGGGTTGATAACAAAATCAACTTTCACACCATCGATGATATAACGTTTCATGTACTGGTTAATGTCTCCACCATCGTTTATGGCAGTATCAATAATAGCTTGGTCAAATGTCAAGGGTATGACTTCGGAAAATGTATCTAAAAAGTCAAGATCTGGTAATGTCTCAGCAAAAGGAAAACAGATATCCAAATCGAAACTTTCACGATGAGACAGATGGTATGCAAGGGCTGTACCACCAATGAGTATGGCTTTATACTTAGAAAATAGAGGTATTTTCGTGAATGCATCTAAAAGCATTTGTGTCTGTTGGTTTATCATGCAACAGCTTTTGTGGTGGTAATGCGTTTTGTCACAGTATCTATAAGTGTATCTGAGAGCTTATCTCGATGTCGCATGAGTGCAGCGAGCACTGCATCTTCTGTGAAAAAATCTACCAATGCATCTATGATGAAATCATTATAGGCTCTTTGTAGGGTAGCGACGATAATGATGTCGGTAGGAACAACTTTTGAGAGGTCGTTGTTCCAAAATATGGCTCTAGGTAAGCCTGCATCTATGAGCTGTTGGGCGGTGACTGTTTTTGGCATGGCTACATTCTGCAGAATCACCATTGCATAGTTAGGTACTTTACCAGATTTTTTCCATCCTGCTACGGTATAGTAGGGTATTTGGGCAAAGTGAGCAAAATACTTTTTGCTTATGTTTTTTACAGACAACATAGCTTCAAATTCTTCATGTGCTGTTTTCATATTTGCTCCTATATCATTTAGTTGTCATTTTAACCAATTTTTCTTCATTTGTCAAAATGACAACTATTTTTTTATCTTTCTTTAATAATATTTTTTAGGAAATGATAAAAAGTATGTCAATTTGCAATATTATTCTAACTCTTACTAGGACTTCAGTATAATAACTCAAATTAAATAGGAGTAGCATGTGAGTGAAACACAACAACAAATAGAGCTATTGTTAAACAATGCTACTACCTATACAAGTATAGAACTATTTGCAGGGGCTGGTGGTATGGCTCTAGGGATGGAGAAGTCGGGTATTGAGCATTTGTTACTCAATGATTTTGACCGATATGCTACACAAACTTTAAAGAAAAACCGTCCACAATGGAATGTCATATATGGTGATGTTGCCACTATAGATTTTACACCATATAAAGGTGTAGATATACTCACGGGTGGTTTTCCTTGTCAGGCATTTTCATATGCAGGTAAAAAAAGAGGGATGGAAGACACACGAGGGACACTCTTTTATGAATTTGCCCGAGCATTAAAAGAGTCTGAACCTAAAGTATTTTTAGCTGAAAATGTAAAAGGTCTCAAAAGTCATGATGGTGGACGTACACTTGCCACGATGGTAGAAGTGTTTGAATCTATGGGCTACGAGGTACTAGAACCAACCGTATTAAAAGGCATACACTACAACGTACCCCAAAAAAGAGAGCGTATATTTATAGTAGGGATTAAAAAAGAGTATGCAAGAGATGTGACGTTTAAATGGCCTAAACCTAGCAGTAAGATATATAACCTACAAGATGCTCTACGCAAAGGAGAGCTTTTTGATAGTAATGTGCCTTTGTCTAAGGGGCAAGCATATCCAGAAAAAAAGAAAAAGGTTTTAGACTTGGTGCCTGCTGGTGGGTACTGGCGAGATTTACCTCTAGAGTTACAAAAAGAGTATATGATGAAGAGTTTTTATCTAGGTGGGGGAAAAACAGGCATTGCTAGACGCATAGCATGGGATGAACCTTCGCTTACCCTTACATGCTCTCCTGCTCAAAAACAGACAGAACGTTGCCACCCAGATGAAACGCGTCCTTTTACAGTACGCGAATATGCACGTATACAAACTTTCCCTGACTCATGGAAATTTGAAGGCTCCATGACAAACCAATACAAGCAAATAGGTAACGCTGTACCTGTGAACTTGGCGTATGCAGTCGGTATGTCACTTGTGAAATTACTTGACGATATGAAAAAGGTAAATAATTTTGGATACATAAAGTAACATAGATGCCAAACGAACAACACACCCTAAACCTACTTAAAACACTTGTATTTATAGATGCCCAAGGCAATGAACTTCTCCCCACCCAAGAACACATAGAAAAGATGCTAGCACTATGCAAAAAGCGTAGCCGTCCTTCATACTATAAACTTAGACATACTTCAGGGCTAAGTGAGGAGTATACTTTTAAAGGCATCAGTATGTACACAGATGATGGCAAGAAGATGCGTCGCTTTGAATCAGGTATAGATAGTTAATACACAAGTAAATAGTTTTAAGATACAATTAATTATCAATACTAAAACGAGGAAACAAAATGCCAAGTAGAGCGTATATTGAAAATATTTTAACCGATTTAAAAGAAATGAGTCCTGGTCAAGATGAGTTTTATCAGGCAACACAAGAGGTGCTTATGTCTCTTATCCCTCTTTTAAATGAAGACAAGCGTTTTGAAGAGTATAACATACTGGAGCGTATTGTTGTGCCTGAGCGAAGCATTATTTTCCGTGTCAACTGGATAGATGACAATGGAAAAATACAAACAAACTTTGGTTACAGAGTCCAGTTTAACTCAGCCATAGGACCCTACAAAGGTGGTTTACGTTTTCACCCCTCAGTCAATCTAGGAATCATGAAGTTTTTAGGGTTTGAACAGATATTTAAAAACTCTTTAACGGGCTTGCAAATAGGTGGGGCAAAAGGTGGTTCAAATTTTGACCCTAAAGAAAAAAGTGACAATGAAATCATGCGATTTTGTCAGGCATATATGTCTGAACTCTATAAACATATAGGCAAACATAAAGATGTACCCGCTGGTGACATAGGAGTAGGGGCAAGAGAGATAGGGTATATGTTTGGACAGTACAAGAAACTCACAGGTGAGTTTGACGGGGTACTCACAGGAAAAGGCTTAAACTGGGGAGGCTCTAAAGCACGTAAGGAAGCCACAGGATATGGGTCGGTTTACTTTGCTGAGAACTTTTTAAACAAATATGATAAAAGCCTTAAAGGCATGCATTGTGCTGTCTCAGGTTCTGGAAATGTTGCCATCTATACTATAGAAAAACTCTATGACTTGGGAGCGGTTCCTATCAGCTGTTCTGACTCTAAGGGGACGATATATCATAAAGATGGTATCAACCTAAAGGCACTTAAAGCCATTAAAGAGATATACCATGGTTCACTTGAAGAGTATGCAAAAGGCGATTGTGAGTGTGACTATATCCCTCTAAGTAAGTATCCAGAGGGGGGACATGCCGTTTGGCATATAGCCTGTGATGTAGCTTTTCCAAGTGCTACTCAGAACGAACTGACACTTGTTGATGCCAAAGCACTACATAAAAATGGCTGTATCTTAGTGAATGAAGGTGCAAACATGCCTACTACGCCTGAAGCACTTGAATACATAAAAGAAAAGAAGATGATGTTTTCTCCAGGAAAAGCCGCCAATGCAGGTGGTGTGGCTACCTCGCAACTGGAGATGAGTCAAAATGCCTCAATGTCCCAATGGACTTTTCTAGAGGTAGATGTTAAGCTCCAAGGCATCATGGCTGACATCTTTAAAACCGCATATGAAACTTCTGTAGAGTTTGACTGTGAAGGTGACTTGATAACAGGAGCAAATATAGCAGGCTTTAGAAAAGTAGCCGACTCGATGATAGAACAAGGTGCAGTGTAGCCACTGCATATACATTAAAAAAGAAATAACAAGGAAGTAAGTATGACCATATATGGCATAAAAACCTGCTCAACCGTAGGTAAAGCACGTAAATTTATGAAAGAACATGGTATAGACTTTGACTTTGTAGACTACAAAGTGGAGTCTGTGGGAGAAGAGAAGATACGTGAGTGGCTCAAACAGTTAGATATCAACATACTCTTTAACAATAAAGGAAAAAAGTACAGAGACTTAGGACTAAAAGAACTGAACTTGGATGATGAAGGCAAGATAGCATGGATGGCAAAGGAGAACTATCTACTTAAACGTCCTATAATAGAGTATGGAGATAGTAAGGTTTTAGTTGCCTATGATGAAGAGGTGTATAAGAAAACATTCCTATGAGTAATATACTATAGGTTAAGATTATATATATTATAAGTATTAATTTTAATTTAAGTTTCACTTGTTATACTTCTATCAGTTAAACAAATAATTAACATAAGGATAACAAATGAAAAAAATAATACTTACAGCATTAATAGCTACTTTGGCACTAACAACAATACAAGCAAAAGATTCTAATGTAGAAGCATGTAAAGCCTACATAGCAGAAGCAAAAAGTTTCCAATCTACGATGAAACACAACAAAATATCTGATGCTACTATGGCTTTTTATAAAGATGAAGTTGTTTCTTTTTGTGGAAATGTTGCATCTAAGATGCCGTATAAAGAAAACTTCTTTGCCCTTGAGCTTATGAAGAAAGATACAACAACAGTAAGTAACTGTAAGTTGGCTATAAATATGGCAAAAGCTTATGATGAGAGTGGAGACACCACTGCATTTATAGCACATGCTCATAAAGTCAACATGGCAGATAATTGTGGAACATTAGTAGCTAAAAAAGCACCAGCATTTTGTCTTTTTGATGTTGTAGATAACTCTAAAGAAGAGTTGAAAAATAAATGTTTAGCATCTATAGATAAAGCACATGCTGCTATGGGTACTAACAGTGTGGCTAACTACAAAGCTGAAGTAGTTGCAAACTGCGGCAGACTTCAAGCTAGTCTATAAGCCTCACATCTAACTCTTCCATAAGACATCTCTAGGAGGTGTCTTTTTACTCATCTGCCTCCATATCTTTTTATACTTCTTAACTTTTTTTGATATACTAACTGTACTAATACAGAAAGAATACTCATGCCAAATATTAAAAAAGTCACCATAGAAGCCAAAACCATAAAAGGCTTACAAGTACGAACTAAAAATGCCGATGAAATGAACCCTAATACACAAAAGATAGCTCCTTTATGGGGAAGGTTTTTTTCAGAAATCATGCCTACACTAGAGCCTTCCCCACCGCCGTTATATGGGGTATACTCTAACTACGAGTCTGATGCTTTTGGAGCATATGATTTGCTCATAGGATCAGATATTTTAGATGATGAGAATTTTAAATCTGTAAATATCAAAGCAGGGATGTACTTGGTCTTCTCTGCTAAAGGAGAGTTGCCACAAGCCATCATAAATACCTGGCAACAAGTATGGGCATATTTTGATGACCCTAGTATTGATGAGCGTAGGGCGTATGAAACCGACTTTGAACTTTATAAAACTTCTACTGAAACCGAGATATTTATAGGAGTGCATTATTTTTAGTTAAAAGATATTTAAGTTCTTTTTTTATGATAATTTTTTTGTAATATGTAGATACATTAAAAATATTTACTAAATAAACTTGACAACAAGTGACTCAATGTTGTATAATAACCTTATAAATTGACATATAAAGGAGATATACCATGAATATCTTAGAAAAATTAACCAATCAAATGCAAGGGACGATAGAGTCAGGTGTTTCATTGGCATTACATAACAAAAACCAAGAAGTGGAGCCTGTACATTTACTGTGGGCGTTACTTACGAACTCTGGAAGTATTTTACATCAAGCACTCAACAAGATGAATGTAGATAAGGCGGCTATAGAGTTAGAGACAAAAAGCATCGCTAACAAACTGCCTACGGTCTCTACGGTAACAAAAGAGAGCATAAAACTAGGACAAAATCTAGTACGAACACTTCAAAATGCAGAAGGTGTCATGACTGCAAATGGTGACCAGTATCTTGCAGTTGATGCATGGTTACTTGCAAATGCAGATGAAAGCTTCATCAAAGATACTATGGGTAAATATGTGGATATCTCTGAGTTTAAAAAGACTTTAGAGAGCATAAGAGGTGGTAAGCAGATAGACTCTCAGTCTGGAGATGAAACACTTGAATCACTAGCTCAGTATGCAGATGACCTAAACCAAAAAGCTTTAGATGGCAAGCTTGACCCTGTCATAGGACGTGACGAAGAGGTGCAACGTATGATGCAAATCCTCATACGTAAAACTAAAAACAACCCTATACTCATAGGTGAACCAGGTACGGGTAAAACTGCCATTGTAGAAGGACTTGCACAGCGTATTGTCAATAAAGAAGTACCTTTAAGTCTTCAAAACATGCGTGTGATGAGCTTAGATATGAACAGACTCATAGCTGGAGCAAAGTATAGAGGTGAGTTTGAAGATAGACTAAAGTCTGTGATAGATGAAGTCAAAGAGTCTGCCAATATCATCTTGTTTATCGATGAGATTCATACTATTGTGGGAGCAGGTGCATCCGAGGGTGGAAATGACGCTGCAAACATCTTAAAACCAGCTCTTGCTCGTGGTGAGTTACATACTATAGGGGCTACGACACTTAAAGAGTATAGAAAGTACTTTGAAAAAGACACAGCATTGCAACGTCGTTTTCAGCCTGTTAAAGTGGATGAGCCTAGTATCAACGAAGCACTACAAATCCTTAGAGGAATCAAAGACAAGCTTGAAGCTCATCACAACGTAAACATCACGGACGCGGCACTCATTGCTGCAGCGAAGTTGTCAGACAGATACATCACCGATAGGTTTTTGCCAGATAAAGCAATAGACCTCATAGATGAAGCAGCAGCTGAACTAAAAATGCAGATAGAGTCTGAGCCAAAAGACTTAGCTAAAGCAAAACGTGAGATATCTACACTGCAAGTAGAACGTGAAGCACTCAAGATGGAAGTGACTGAGAAAAATACTTCACGCCTAGAAGAGATAGAAAAAGAGATAGCAGACCTTGAAGAGAAACGTATGGCACTACAAAGTCAGTTTGACAATGAAAAAAATGTTTTTAATGAAATAGCAGAGATTAAAACAACCATTGATTCTCTAAAAACACAAGCTGAACATGTAAAACGTGAAGGTGACTTCAACAAAGCAGCAGAGATAGAGTATGGTCAAATCCCAGCTGAAGAGACGAAATTATCCGAAATAGAAGACAAATGGACTGAGATGATGAAAAATGGTACACTTCTCAAAAACTCAGTCGATGAAGAGATGATAGCGAGCATAGTGAGTCGTTGGACAGGAATTTCAGTCTCTAAGATGCTCCAAGGTGAAAAAGAGAAAATTTTAGCTATCGAAAGTATCTTACGTGAAGAAGTAGTAGGGCAAGATGAAGCACTTAAGGCTGTAGCACGTGCCATAAAACGTAACAAAGCAGGGCTTAGTGATACCAATAGACCTATTGGTAGTTTTATGTTCTTGGGACCAACGGGTGTGGGTAAAACACAAGTAGCCAAAACCTTAGCGAAGTTCTTGTTCGACACTGAAAAAGCACTTATCCGTATAGACATGTCTGAGTATATGGAAAAACATGCTGCAAGTAGACTAGTAGGAGCTCCTCCAGGGTATGTGGGCTATGATGAAGGTGGACAACTTACAGAAGCAGTGCGTCGTAAACCGTACTCAGTGGTACTCTTTGATGAGATAGAAAAAGCACACCCCGATGTATTTAATACACTCTTGCAAGTGCTAGATGACGGACGTTTGACAGACAACAAAGGGGTTACAGTAGATTTTAAAAATACCATTATCATCATGACCTCTAATATTGCGTCAGATAAGATTATGGAGATTACAGATAAAGAAGAACGTAGAATTGCTGTAAATGAAGAACTCAAACGTAACTTCAAACCAGAGTTCTTAAACCGTTTAGATGAACAAGTCATCTTTAACCCATTGGATTTAGAAGCCATTACACGTATCGTGGACATCATGTTTACAGATATACAAAAAAAGCTTTCTGAACGTGATATAACTATCACATTAACACATAATGCCAAAGCATACATAGCTGAAGCAGGGTTTGACCCAGTGTATGGTGCAAGACCACTTAAACGTGCATTGTACGAAGTAGTTGAAGATAGACTTGCTGAGCTTATACTCGAAGACAAGGTAGTTGAAGGTTCAAATGTTAGTTTTGATGTGTTAAATGGTGAGATAAAAGTAGATATAAGTTAATCGTAGTACCTTACTAAGTGTAAGGTACTTGACAATGGAAGGAGTTTTAGGAGATTATTTACTTCCTAATGCTTTTTCTTCCTCTTCTTTCTTGTGTTCTTCTGCTGCTTGTTTTGCAGCTTCTATTGCTTGGTTTTCTTGAACTTGACTTTCTGCACTACCTGTACTTGGAGTAACTGCCTCAACCGCTTTATCAATCGCGTTGTTTAAGGTGTCCATCGTGTCATTTGCTTGAGCCATAAGTGTAGTCATAGACATTACTGCTAGTAGTAGTATAATCTTTTTCATTTTTTATCCTTGGGGTTTTTGTTTCGAAATACTATTCGAACAAGTGAAGTATAGAAAAAGTGTGTGACTTGACTCTTACTTTAAACTTAACAGAGTATTACCTTCCTTAGATATAAAAAAGAAATAAAAAAACTATTTAAGGTACTTTGTTAAAAAAGCATTAAGTTGGTTGGCGAAGGCATGAGCATCTTTTTGTCCAAAGACTTTGGGTCCTCCAGTCATCTCTCCACTCTCACGTATACTCTCCATCAAGTTTCTCATCGCTAAGTACTGTTTTATGTTATCAACAGAGTAAAGCTCACCTCTATGGTCTATGGCATGGGCATTTTTACTTATGATACGGTCTGCTAGGGGTATGTCTGCTGTGATAACCAAGTCACCTTCTTTACATAACGCTACGATGTGATGATCCGCTTCATCTGCACCTTGATCAACTATAATGTAGTCGATATAGTTAGAATTTCCAATATGTATCTTTTTGTTTGCTATGACTTTTGTGGAGAGAGATAGCCTTTCTATGCTTCTTGAAACGATAGGTTTAAGTAAATTAGGGAAGGCATCCCCATCTATAAAGAGAGTCATTATTTGACAAACTCTTTTACACGACCCACTTCACCAGAACTCAAACGTACTTTGATGCCATGAGGATGGGTAGGGGAGGAAGTGAGTATTTTTTGTACTTTTCCGTAAGTGATGTAGCCTGAACCTTGGTCTTCTTTGAGAACGATACCTACGTCCATGCCATATTTTATCTCAGAGCGTTTTTGACCCTTAGCCATGTTACTTCTTTGCTTCGTAGTTTAGTACTTTTTTTACTGTGTCAACTGAACAGAAAAAGAGTGCATCAAAAACGGGATTAAGTTTTGTTTTATTTTCATCTATGATATCAAATGCCTGAAAGAAAAAACCTGAACCATCACTAGGGTCTGCAGGTTTTACTTGAAAGACGATAGGTTTAAGTGTACGTACAACATTGAGTATCTTTTTGTAGTTCTTTTCATCTTTTTTAGGTAGTAAGTTATCTTGTGTACTCTCATTTTTACGAGCTTTGAGTAGTAGTTGTAGCTTGTCATTAAAAATGGCTTTATTCCATGTGATGGAACCCACTTCAATGTCATAAGACATTTGCCCAGAAACAAGTGGATGAGGCTTGGTTTCACGTATGGCTTCTAAAAGGAGTAGAAAAAAGTTTTTTCCACCAAAACTATTGGCACATTCGAGGAGTTTGAGATGATGAAGTTGTTTTTCTTCGTCACTTAGTGTATTAAAGTCGCACATGAGGGTATCTTTTTGTTAATTTTTCAACATTATAGCTTAAACTTTTAGATAGCCCAATATTAATGAAATTATTATATAATTATAATAATTATAATTTTCTGGGTGGGACATAAATTGAGTAAAGTAGAACAAATAAATGATGAACACACTATATCTAGTTATGCACGCTATCAAGACATAGATAAAGAGCAGTTAGAAAAAGATATTGATGCGATAAAAGAGACGATGAAGCCCGTAGATGAAGAAGATTTTCAACATCTACTTAAGATGGAACGTTGGGGACGCATCGCTACTTTTTCAGGGTATGGGCTTATTTTACTACTTGCGATTATAGGTCTCTTTACTGAAGTAGGTTCTTTATTGTTTTGGTCTATTGGGTTGGTAGCTGCACTCCTTATAAGTACAGGAAATGTCTCTCGCTGGGCCAATGTCACACACCCCATACTTCATGGAGGGTATGACAAAGTACCTAATATACCAGAACGATATACACGTAAACGATACGCCAAAGGTTCTCGTCGTTTTGTAGACTGGTTAGACTGGATAAAACCTGATGCATGGGCATATGAACACAACATCATGCACCACTATCACCTAGGTGAAGATGAAGACCCAGATAATGTTGAGAAAAATTTACAGTGGCTTATACAGTCTAAAACTCCCATGTTTCTTCGTTATGTTATCGTCTATGCTTTTGCTGGTATGTGGAAGTTTCTCTACTATGCACCCAATACATTGATGATATTGGAAAACAAAAAACGTAAAGAACAAGACCGTCTTGAAGTAAAAGATTACGAAATTGACCCTAGAACAAAAAATGGCTTAGAGTTATGGATGGAGTACTACTTGCCTTATGCTATTATTAAGTTTATCGTCTTTCCTCTGCTTTTCTTGCCTTTTGGTCTAAGTGCGGTTATCAATGCCTTGATTATTTTACTTCTTGCTGAGTTTTTTGCAAACTTACACTCGTTCTTGGTCATCGTACCTAACCACTCAGCTGAAGATATCTATATGTTTTCTGAGCCTAGTAAAAGCCAAGGGGAGTTCTACCTAAGACAGATTATGGGTTCAGTCAACTACAACACGGGTTCAGACTTTATAGACTTTATGCATGGGTTTTTAAACTACCAGATAGAACACCATCTTTTCCCAAATATGCCACTAAGTTACTACCAAAAGATGCAACCTATCGTCAAAGATATCTGTAAAAAGCATAACTTAGAGTACAGACAGGAGTCTGTGTTTAAGCGTGCATTGATGACTATTGACCTTATGGTAGGAAAGACCAAACTGTTACGTGTAGAAGGTATTTAAGCTTATGAGTACGAAGGAGAGACTCTCTCGAATAGATGACATCCTCACACGTAAACAACCCACACTTCAAATCATGCTCGAAAATGTGCATCATTCACAAAACCTCTCAACCATTATCCGTACTGCCGATGCTGTTGGTATTTTAGATATCTTCTACTCATCCAAAGATAACGAAACCCTACGGATACATAAAACTATCACCCAAGGAGCCCACCGTTGGACACATAGACATCGTGTTGCAGATGGAGATGGTGTAAAATTTTTAAAACAGAAGAAACAAGAGGGCTTTCAAGTAGTAGTCACTCACCTAGAAGAACGTGCCATATCGTTTAGAGACGTAGACTATAGTAAGCCTACTCTCATCGTCATGGGCAATGAAAAAGAGGGTGTAAGTGCAGAAGTCATAGCACAAGCCACAGATGTGATAGTCATACCTATGCAGGGTATGGTTCAAAGCCTCAACGTCTCAGTGGCGACTGCACTCATACTCTACGAAGCACAAAGACAACGAGAAAATGCTGGCATGTATAATAGTCCTCAAATAAGTCTAGAAAAAAGAGAAGCCATAAAAGCTGACTGGGTGTATCGTGATACCATTGCTCGTAGAAGTAAAGGTGAGATAGCGTTAGAGTTTA
>Ga0256840_1002509_pt1 | contig 16037 bp, 11 predicted proteins | sample 355202metaG_FD_185969 | JGI IMG/M metagenome (GOLD analysis project Ga0256840, IMG submission 185969) | Hydrothermal vent microbial communities from Mid Atlantic Ridge, Atlantic Ocean - 355-202 | ecosystem: Environmental > Aquatic > Marine > Hydrothermal vents | place: Atlantic Ocean: Mid... | reverse complement strand
CAATGGCTCTGTCTTTTTCTTGTTGTGCTAAGTTTAAATCGGTTATGGTAATTTTACCTAAAACGTAGCGTTTTCTAGTAATATCATAGCGTTTTAGTGCAATTTCTTGTGCTTTTTTTGCAGTGTTTAAAAAGGCTTTTTCATTTTTCCAATTTAAAACGTGTAAATAGATTTCTTGTTCAAAAGCTTGTTCCTCTTCATCTACATTTGCATTTAATAAATTGAGATTGGCTTGTGCCATTTTGCGTTTAGACTTAGAAACTCCCCAATCAAAAATAGGAATACCAACCGTTAAAGTTACATTCTGTTGCTGATTAAATTGATTGAATAATTCATCAAAAACAGGTCCTTGTTGCGATACACCAAAATTTGCTCTTATGTTTAATTCTAAGCGGTTATCGCCTTTTACTCTGGCTAATTCTTGCTCAGCTTGTAATCGTTTTCGTCTGAATTCAATAACCGATTTTCTATTGGCTTTTGCTTCTTCAATAGCTTTATCAATATCCACATCAAACAATAGTAAATCTTTGGGTATTTCTAATTCAATATTTTCTGAATTTAATCCTAAATATCTTGAAATTTTCTGTGTGGCACTTTTTAAGGCAACTTGATTAGAAATGACGTTATTTCGTGAATTTAATAAACTCAATTCCATTTGTAATAAATCATTTTCAGCAATTTTACCCATTTTGAATCTCGCTTTTGCTATTCTAAATAAAGTATCTTGTGTGGTAGCGTTTTTTTCTGATATTTTTAATTGTTTTTGAACTTTTAGCAATCTAAAATACTGTCTTGAAGTGGTTAAAGCAATTTGCTCCATAGATTCAACAAAATCTCTTTTCGATTCTTCCAAGAGTAAAGGCTCAATTTTTTTGTTCCATTTAAAGGCATTGTAAAATAAGGAATTTTGAAAGTAATTGATAGAAAAAGGAACAACAGAATAACCTGTGGAAGGATTGTTGCCATAAATATCAATACGTTCTAAACTGGAATTGATAGATAAATTTCCTCCTGTATAAGGAATATTTTGAGAAATTGAAAGATTGGCATCTACACGAGATTGATTTTGGTTTACAAAAATATCCTGACCGCTATCATTGGTAATTCGTCTAGTTGAATTAGAATACGAAGGCAAAGTAGCATTCAGTTTAACTTGTGGTAAAAAATTGGCTTTATAATTTTTAAAACGCCAATAACTTGCACGGTTTCTGTTTTCTGCAACCTTGTAATCGGTTGATTTTTCTTGTGCTAATTTTATCGCTTTTTCAAGCGAAATTTTATTCGACTGTGAATAAATTATAGCAGAAATACTTAGAAAGATTATTAATAGGATGTTTTTCATTGTTTTATTCTTATTTATGAAGTAGCTTTTATTGTTACTTTATGCGATGTTTATTTATCTTATTACTCCGTTCTAATAGCTTCAATCGGACTTTTATTTGCGGCAGATTTTGCAGGTACTATTCCAAAAATTAATCCAATAGATGTTGCGACTACAAAAGACAATAAAATAGAATTTAACGATAAAATAGTCTCAATACCTGTCATCATTTCTAGTATATACGATGAAGCAATTCCTAAAAATACACCTACAATTCCTCCACCAAGACTAATTAAAACAGATTCGGTTAAGAATTGTAAAATCACATCTTGTTTGGTTGCTCCAATGGCTCTTATAATTCCTATTTCTTTAGTTCGTTCTAAAACCGATGCTAGCATAATATTCATAATTCCAATGCCTCCAATAAGTAAAGAAATTCCTGCAATAATACTCAAAACAATATTAAAAATTTGCTTTGTTTTTTGTTGTTGTTGCAGTAAATGAATTGGTATAGTAATCTCAAAATCTAGTACATCATTATGTTTTCTTTTAAGCATCTTACTAATAATTTCTGATGTAGCTTGTAACTGGTTCGATTCTAATACCTGAACCGTTAATTTATCAATTTGATGATAATTACCACGAGATTTACGTTTTTTAGGGCCAGAATCTCCTCCACCACCAAAAAAGATGATGCCATTACCTGTTTCTTGGGCTTTGTCAATAATAACTTTCCGATCTCTATATCGTACTAAAAAGGTCTGAATTGGAATATAAATATCCTTATTCAAATCCCTAATTCCTAAATTTTCCTGCGCTTTAGCCGAAATTTTCTTCTCTTTTAAAACACCTGTTACTTGCAACCAAACATCTTTTACCTTAATATACTTTCCAATAGCAGACTCTCCAGTAAAGAGTTTTTTCTCTATTTTTTTACCGATGATACAAACAGGTAACGCATTATTGTTTTGTTTCTCTGAAAAGTTACTTCCTTTTTCAATAACAATATTTGATATTTCAAAATATGAAGCATCTACACCAATTAATTTAACCGCATTTTGTCTGCCTTTTTTAATCACATAGGTTTCTAAAATAACTTCTGGACTGGTCATTTTAACTGAAGGAATCATATCTTTCACACTTTTTACATCTAATAAATCCAAGCCTTTAGAAAAACGTTTGGTTTCTGTTTGTTTGGAGTCGTCTTCACTAGAATCGTCTTCTTTTTTATCAGGTATTGGTGTAATGACAATATTGTTTACACCAACCAATTCTAATTGAGATAAGATTTCTTTTTGCGCACCTTTTCCAATAGCAAGCATGGTAATTACCGCAGCAACACCAAAAATTATCCCTAAAGCGGTTAAAAAAGTACGAACTTTATTGGTTTTAATTACACGAAAAGATTCGGTAAAATTTGATTTTAATTTTTCTAACAGTATCTTATCTATCATTTTATTTTTTTAAGAGTTCGATACTTTTCTCTTCTAAACCTTCTGGTTCATTCAAATAGAGTTTTTCATTTTCGGTCAAACCTTTTTTAACAATCACTACATTGTTGTTTGATTCGCCTAATACTATTTGTTTTTTATAGATGCTGTAGCCTTTTTTTACATAAGCGAAACTAATACTGTCTTTAGAAAAAACAGCTTCTAACGGAATCATTAAAACAGAATCTATTTTTTTAGTTAAAATTCTATTTGAAGTGGTCATTCCAGGCTTTATATTATCATTTACTTCGTTGAGTTTTACTAAAACTTGAAAAACTTTAATATCTGACCCTCTTTTTTGTTCACCTACATTGGCAACATCTTCAACAACACCAGCTAGTTCAACATCAGGAAAAGCATCAAAGCCAACCGTTACAGGTAAACCTTTTTTAATTTGCCGAATATCTACCTCATTAGCGTATGTTTTTGATTCCATTTTAGATAAATCTGGCAAACTGGCAATTGCAGGATCCCAAGGACTTATAGATGAGCCTACTTTTTTCTTAGAACCGTTCCAACTTTTTACGTAAGTTAGCATTCCTTCAGATTCGGAATGTATCACAAAGGTTTCTCTTAATTTCACTAAGGCTTCTAATTTTTTTCTAATTTTAGATACTTCCGTGCCAACTTCAACCATTTTAGCTTTTGCTTGACGTTTTTTTATAGCATAATTCTCTCTTTTTTCACGAATATTACGTTCTAATTTTTCTACGGAGTTCTCTAGTTTTTTGATAGTTGCAGGTGGTTCGTAAATAGATTGCTTCAATTCTAATTTGTTTTCGGCAATGCTAAATAGCATATCTGCAATATTGGTTCGCTCTTGTTTTAGAGAAAGTGTAGTATCTAATTTTTGTTGTGTATATTTAGATTCGGCATTTTCTAAATTGAGTTGAGCATCAATAATTTGTTCGTTTACACCTGATGGATCTAATCGTCCAACATAATCGCCTTTTTTCACAAAAGTTCCTTCTGGAATTAAATCTTGAATTTTAATATCTCTCAATTTAAACTTTCTAAGATTAGAAGGACCGTTAATTTTTTTTAAACTAGAGGATTGTAATTCGCCAGAAGTAATCACCTCATTAACAAAAGTTCCTTTTTTAACTTGCGTAATAATGGCAACATCTTCTTCGGTTGATTTGTTAAAGTAGGAGTAGAGTAGTGCTAGCGCAACGATTACCGCTAAAACAATTAGAATTCTTTTTTTATTCATAATGAGGTTTGGTTGAATTTCAAAAATACAATAGTAAAGAGTGTTAGTAACTAATAATCTAGTTAATAAACTCTTAAAGTATGGATTTATTGTTAGAAACTATTTTAAAATAGAGAGGCAACTTTTATTGTGTTGTTTTATAATAATTTAATTTTTAAAATGTGATGAAAATATTCATTACTTTCTTATTAAAATGTAAAAGCGTAAGTGAATTTTTAAAAATATGGAGTAATACAATAAACCAATTCCTTCTGCTTGTTTTAATGTGTGATTGGTGTTAATCGTTTTTAACGGTTATAATACCTATAGAATAACTTAAATAGTTAAAGCCTAATTCATTAATTTTTTGTAGTTTTGTTAAAAACAATGTGATGATTGGGGTTATTCAATTGTTGTAGCCAATTAAAAATCAAAGAATTCTGAATTAAATAATAACTTTGAAAATTACAGAAGATATATTTTATAAACACGAAACTTCAATTAAAAATGAAGTGTGGAATGTTAGTTTGTCCTATGAAAGTTCAAATGCAAAAGAGCTGAAAATTGAAAAATTAAAAAATATTCCAATAATCGAAATTGTTGAAAATGGAAAATTTTATTCTGCAATTAAAATTGATGTAACAAATAATCAAAAAAAGAAAAAAAGTTGTATTCTAACAGGAATAGATGGAGCATTTATACTTTATGGTTCTGGAGAAGAAAATGATTATCAATCAGTATTAATAAATAATAACAACATCTTACTAAGTTTAGGCTTTTCATTGGTATCAATAGATTTAAAAACTCTCAAATTAAATTGGAAGATAAGACCTGATACTGCTGAAATCTTTGAGTTTTATAAATATAAAAACGATATTATTCTAAGAGGAGAACTTGCCATTCATCGAATAAATATTGAAAGCGGAAAAAGTATTTGGGAGTTTGGTGGTCGAGATATTTGGATTAATATGGATGGAAAAGAAGAAGTAAATATTGAAAATAATGGAATTAGACTATTTGATTTTGAAAGTAATGAATACCTAATTGATTTTAATGGAAATTTATTGGAAGATAAACCAAGAGTTTCAAAAATAAAATCTAAAAAAGCAACTATTATGAATAATCCTAAAAAGTGGTTCTATAATAAGTTGTGGAATTTAGTTCAAAATAAAAACCAAATCTAAAACTAACGGAATAGAAAAACATATCGGAAAACTACAATCAGAATAAAAAATGATAAATAATGGAATTGAATAACAAAACGATAAAAAAGTAATATAAACGGAATAAAACTGGCTGAATAAAATACAAGAAACTGGCTACAACAAAAAATATAGTTAATGCTGGCTATTTGCTAACTTCAAAGGTCATTTTGTATTTACAAAGACCGCAAAATTTTTCAAATTTTGCATTTAGTTGAATTAAGGTTAAAATTTAAAAAATTCTGCTAAGTGCCAAACCCGAAAATTATTGTATTTTTATCCAGCACTAACCATATTCAACCGTTGCCAGTAACATAAGACCAAAAAAATGAGTGTTTTTAAACCAAAAAACAAAGATTATATCAAACCAATTGACGAAACAGATTTATATGTTTTATTCAAAGAATTTGAAGATGTATTTCTATTCGAAAAAGACACAAACAAAGAACTTTGGAGAACTTCATTTTATGGTGAAGCAACTTGTGGTTTAATTAGTTTAACTACAGATTGGATTGTTGTAGGCGGAAATCATATGGCATTATGGGAAAACAGAAAACTTGAAATAATAAATGATGAAAATTTGAAATGGATATTTGATATCCGACAAGTCGGAGATTATGAAATTGAAATTTTAACAGATCCTTGGAGTGAAAATTCTGCAATATGGAAATTTAATATACTGAATAAGTCTAAAATCAAGATTAGAAATTTTGAAGAATACAAGAAAAAAGAATATACAGACAATGTTAAATGGTAATGGAATAAAAAGATAAAGGAACTTAAAAGCAAAACGGAAAACTAAAGAGGAAATAGATATCGGAAAATCAAGTAGAGTGAAAAAGTGAGATATTTTATATTTTTAGAGTGATAAATAAATTTTCTTATCCAATAAATTTGGTCTCAACTTGTAAATTGCGTTGATGTGAATTTATTAACCACAAAGACCACAAAGTTTCTATACAAGGTACACAAAGCTGTATGTAATACCAATTCAATTTTAAAATGCGCTAAATAAATTTGAAATATTTTTTTGTTTTACAATCTTCAAATTTCAAGCATAGCAATAGCTATGGTTTAAATTTTAAGTGCAGTAAAACGGAAAAAGATAAATAATTTATAGCGTATTTTGATGTTGAATTGGTATGAGTTATTAAAATCAAACAACAAGTCCAAAAAAATATTAAAGATATGTTTGTGTAAATGGAACAATTTTCCTGAACAGCTTAGTGAACTTAGTGCCTTCTTAGTGTTCCTTGTGGTTAATTTAACAACGCAATTTCAAACTAGAGCCAATTAAAAATACTTTTTGCTTTTTTTACTTTTTAGTAATCTAATACAGAATGATTTTAATCATTACTTTTTTAAAAAAACTTTATTATTTTAAAAAAAAAGGGTGTTTTTCCCTTTATAATTTTAGGAATAAGCCTTGAAATAATAATATGCAATCAACATATTTTTGTCATTGTAATAAAACCCCTAAAATTATGATGACAGCAACAGCCCCAAAAACCCCTAAACTATACGCATGTGTAAAAAGAGCAACAAAAAAGACTACTCAAATAAAAGATATTATTAAATCTAGCTTTGGAAATGAAACCTCAGTTCCTCAAACTATTTATGATAGAATTCAAAAAAATATCAATTCAGGAAAAGAAATAAACGCCTTTTTAAAAGTTAAATTAAAGGATGGTAGTTCACATTGGGTTGATACTCTTTTTACACCTGGACAACCTAAAAATAATAAAACGTTTTCTGTTAAATCAAATATCATCAATGAACAAAAGCTGACAAAACTTAAAAAATTGTATCGCACATTAGTTAATATAGAAAAAAAAGTAAGTGTAAATCAAGCAAATAAATATTTAGATGGTTTTTTAGAAGCTTATCAAATAAATTTCAATCAGTTATCTAAATTAATTTAATTATTTGATTATAATCCCTTTTTTACCAAGCGCTTTTACCATTCGTAAAGCGCTTTTTTTAATGCTGTTTTTCTTTATTAAAAAAGTTTTATCAAATAATTTATTATCCTCAAAAAAAGTAAGTTTAAATTCATTGTTTAAGACCAAAACTTCACTAACCATCAACTCAAATTTTACTCCAGATTTTGCTGGCAACAAGTCAATTTTATGTCGCATTTGAGCTGTTTCTCTAGTTTCGTCAAATCCTTTAGCCGTAATTAATACCATTTCAATAGCCACTTCTTTATCATTTACAATATACACATTCCAATCATCTTGTTTAAAAACCTCATTGTATTCTGGAACAATAACTAAATAAACATCCTTTACTTGTGGAATAATTATATCTTTTTTCATAAAACTTGATTCTATTTATAGATTAGCAAAATTATTAAAAAAATGGACTTATTAGCATCATTCTTTTTTTTACTTTTGACCATTCGTAAATCAAAACCATTTCCATTGAAAATATTTAGAGGTTTAAAAGAATTTAAAGAAACAAAAAAAAGTGTCGTAACCGTTGGCACATTTGATGGTGTTCATATTGGACATCAAAAAATTATTAAAAAAATTAATGCCAATAAAAAAGACGCTAATTCGGTTTTACTTACTTTTTATCCGCATCCTAGAATGGTTTTACAAGACGAGAGCAACTTAAAACTATTAAATACTTTAGAAGAAAAGATAGAACTACTCAAAAAAACAGAACTTGATTGCTTGGTTGTTGAACCATTTACTAAACATTTTTCAAGACTAACCGCTTTTGATTTTGTACGTGATATTTTGGTAAACATCTTAAATATTAAAAAATTAGTGATTGGTTACGATCATCGATTTGGAAAAAATAGAGAAGGTAATTTTGAACAATTACAAGAATATGGTGAAATTTATGATTTTAAACTCAAAGAAATTACTGCTCAAGATATAGAAGAGGTTACTGTAAGTTCTACAAAAATCCGTAAAGCTTTAGCTGATGGCGATATAGAAACCGCAAACAAATATCTTGGATACAACTATTTACTTACAGGAAAAGTAGTTCGTGGACAAGGTTTAGGAAATAAATGGAATTATCCAACAATTAATATTCAAATTGCAAATCCGTATAAGCTTATTCCAAAAAATGGTGTGTATTTAGTTTCTGCGCAATTAAGATCATCTCAATTTTACGGCATTATGAATATTGGCTACAGACCAACAGTAAACGGAAAAAACAGAACCATTGAAGTCCATTTACTCGATTTTAAAGCCGATGTCTATGGTGATGATATTAAAATTTGTATGATGCAACGTTTACGTGATGAACAAAAATTCCCTTCAATTGAAGCGTTGATTGAGCAAATTAAGAAGGATGAATTATTGGCTAGGAGGATTATTAGTAGTTTTTAGTATTCAGTTGGCAGTGTTCAGTTGGCAGTTTGTAGTGATTAGTATTCAGTGATCAGTTTTATTCAAAAAAAAATAAAATAATCTAAAATTATAACTCTTATATTTTTCCTACCTTTGCTAACTTATTAAAAAAGAAAGAAAATGTTACAAGTATCGTATATTAAAGAAAACAAAAAAGAAGTTTTAAGAGGTTTAGCTGTTCGTAATTTTACTGATGCAGAAAACATCATTGAAAGCGTAATTTCTTCCGATGAAAATCGTAAAGCAATTCAAACACAACTTGACAATACTCTTGCCGAAGCGAATAAACTTGCTAAAGAAATTGGTAATTTATTTAAAACAGGTAAAGCACAAGAAGCAAATGTTTTGAAAGAAAAATCAGCTGAATTAAAAACTTCATCAAACGATTTAAAAGAAAAATTAACACTCTCTAATGTAGTATTAAACGAATTATTATATCAAATTCCAAATATTCCAAACATTTTAGTTCCTGCTGGAAATTCTGAAGATGATAACGAAACTACTTTTCAAGAAGGAGAAATTCCTAAATTACACGAAGGAGCATTACCTCATTGGGAATTGGCAAAAAAATACGATATTATAGATTTCGAATTAGGAAATAAAATAACTGGTGCAGGTTTTCCTGTATATAAAGGTAAAGGTGCAAAATTACAACGTGCTTTAATTAATTATTTTTTAGATAAAAATACCGATGCTGGTTACGATGAAGTTCAAGTACCACACATGGTAAATGAAGCATCTGCAACTGCAACTGGTCAATTACCAGACAAAGAAGGGCAAATGTATCACGATGCAAAAGATAATCTATATTTAATTCCAACTGCCGAAGTACCTGTTACCAATATCTTTAGAGGAGATATTTTAAAAGAAAGTGATTTTCCTATTTGTAAAACTGCCTATACACCATGTTTTCGTAGAGAAGCAGGTTCTTATGGAGCTCACGTAAGAGGTTTAAACCGATTGCATCAATTTGACAAAGTAGAAATTGTACGTATTGAACACCCAGAAAAATCTTATGAAGCTTTAGACGGAATGGTAGATCACGTTACTGAAATTTTACGTGAATTAAAATTACCTTTTAGAATTTTACGTCTTTGCGGTGGTGATATAGGATTCACTTCTGCCCTAACCTATGATTTTGAAGTATTTTCAACAGCACAAGATAGATGGCTAGAAGTAAGTTCTGTTTCTAACTTTGAAACTTTTCAAGCAAACAGATTAAAACTTCGTTACAAAGATGCTAACGGAAAAACACAATTAGCACATACGTTAAATGGAAGTTCTTTAGCACTACCTAGAATTATGGCTGGACTTTTAGAAAATTACCAAACTCCAAACGGAATTAAAATACCAGATTGCTTAGTACGTTTTTGCGGATTTGATATGATTGATTAAATTAAAAAATACAACATTTATACAACCCTTCAATATGTAAATGTATTGAAGGGTTTTCTATTATATCTGGAATTATCTATCTGTTTTTTAGAGATAATTCCACGCAAAAAAAATATTTAATGGAATTATCTATCGCTTTTTTAAAGATAATTCCATATTATCATATTAAACTATTTGTTTAATTAAAATAGAACTTCTCAAATCACAAAAAAAAACTACCTTGCCATTCCATTTAAAAACAATCATTGAAAAAACAAGAATACATAGAAGTTTTAGGTGCTAGGGTACACAATTTAAAAAACATTGATGTAAAAATACCTCGCAATCAACTAGTTGTAATTACTGGGATAAGTGGTAGCGGAAAATCATCTTTAGCCTTTGATGCCATTTATGCAGAAGGTCAACGCAGATATATTGAAACATTTTCTGCCTATGCTCGTCAGTTTTTGGGTAATTTAGAAAGACCAGATGTTGATAAAATAGACGGACTTTCACCTGTCATTGCCATAGAGCAAAAAACTACCAATCGTAGTCCACGTTCTACTGTTGGAACTATTACTGAAATTTACGACTTTTTACGCTTACTTTTTGCACGTATTGGAGATGCTTATTCCTATGAAACCGATGAAAAAATGGTATCATATTCCGATGAGCAAATACACGATTTAATACTAAACGATTATGAAAATCAGAAAATAAACATTCTTGCTCCTGTAATCAAATCCCGTAAAGGACATTATAGAGAACTTTTTGAACAAATTGCAAAACAAGGTTTTTTACGTGTTCGCATAGATGGGAAAATTCAAGAAATTGAAAAAGGAATGCGTCTCGATAGATACAAAACACACGATATTGAGATTGTTATTGACCGTCTAAAATTAGAAAAGAGAGAAAAGAGAAAAGAGAAAAGAGAAAATATAGAAAATAAAAGACTAAAAACCTCCATAGAAACCGCCATGTATCACGGTGATGACACTATGATGATTGTTCTTGAAGGCGAAAATATAGCACGATATTTCAGCAGAAATTTAATGTGCCCATCAAGTGGAATTGCTTATGCAAAACCAGAACCTAACAGCTTTTCATTCAACTCTCCAAAAGGTGCTTGTTCGCATTGTCATGGTTTAGGAAAGGTAAACGAAGTAAATATTACTAAAATATTTCCAGACAAATCACTTTCAATCAACAAAGGAGGTATTGCTCCAATTGGCGAAACTAAGAACTCATGGATTTTCAAACAACTTAAAACCATAGGAGAAAAATTCAAATTTACCTTAGATACTCCAATAAATAAAATTCCAAAAAAAGCCTTAGACATTATTCTTTATGGAGGAAATGAAAGTTTTGATGTAAACTCAAAAAATTTAGGTGTTACACAGAGTTATGAAATAGATTTTGAAGGAATCGTTAATTTTATCACCAATCAATTTAAAGAAAGCAATACTACTTCTATTAAAAGATGGGCAAAAGGTTTTATGGATGAGAACACGTGTTCAGCTTGTAACGGAACACGATTAAGAAAAGAAAGTCTAAACTTTAAAATCAATACTAAAAATATAGCAGACTTAGCTCAAATGGATATCATTCAATTAGCAGCATGGTTTAAAAAGGTTAAACTCAATAAAAAGCAACAAATTATTGGTACAGAAATTTTAAAGGAAATTAAAACTCGTTTAAACTTTTTACTCAATGTAGGTTTAGATTATTTAAGTTTAGATAGAAGCTCAAAAACCCTTTCTGGAGGCGAAGCACAACGTATAAGACTAGCCACACAAATTGGTTCGCAATTGGTTGGTGTTTTATATATTTTAGATGAACCGAGTATTGGATTACATCAAAGAGATAATCAGAAATTAATTAATTCACTTACACAATTAAGAGACATTGGGAATTCTGTTTTGGTAGTAGAACACGATAAAGAAATGATGCTTGAAGCTGATTATGTGATTGATATTGGACCAGAAGCAGGAAAAAATGGAGGTGAAATTATCAGTAAAGGAACTCCAAAACAACTTCTAAAATCTAAAACCATTACAGCAGACTACCTCAATGGAACAAAAACATTTAAAATACCTAAAAACAGAAGAGAAGGTAATGGAAAAAGTATTCTTTTAAAAGGAGCGACAGGGAACAATCTCAAAAACGTAACCCTTAAACTCCCTTTAGGTAAAATGATTTGCGTTACAGGAGTTTCAGGAAGTGGAAAATCCTCTTTAATTAATGAAACCCTTTATCCAATTATCAACAAACATATTTATAGAGCAGTTAAAGAACCGTTACCTTACAAATCTATTAAAGGACTAGAACATATTGATAAAATTATCGATATCAATCAGTCACCAATTGGAAGAACTCCTCGCTCCAATCCTGCAACTTATACTGGAGTTTTTAGTGAAATTAGAAGTCTATTTGCTAAAACTCCCGAAGCCTTAATAAGAGGTTATAAACCTGGACGATTTTCATTTAATGTAAAAGAAGGACGATGCGAAACTTGCCAAGGTGGAGGAGTTCGGGTTATTGAAATGAATTTTTTACCAGATGTACATGTAGAATGTGAAACTTGTATGGGAAAACGCTTTACTCGTGAAACATTAGAAATTCGCTATAAAGGAAAATCCATTTACGATGTGTTAGAAATGACCATTGATGAAGCTGTACCTTTTTTTGAAAACATCCCTAAAATTTATAAAAAACTAAAAACCATACAAGATGTAGGTTTAGGATATATTAGCTTAGGACAACGCTCTACCACTCTTTCGGGAGGAGAAGCACAACGCATTAAACTAGCTACAGAATTATCTAAAAGAGATACAGGAAATACGCTTTACATTTTAGATGAACCAACAACAGGATTACATTTTGAAGATATTCAAGTACTAATGAAAGTTCTAAATAAATTAACCGATAAAGGAAATACAGTTTTAATTATAGAACACAACCTAGATGTAATTAAACTAGCAGATTATATTATTGATGTTGGTCCTGAAGGCGGAAGAAATGGAGGAGAAATTCTCTTTAAAGGCTCGCCCGAAGAAATGATTAAAATTAAAAAGGGATATACTGCTAAATTTTTAAAAAAAGAATTAATTTAGATTGCTTATAGATATATGAATAAGTGAGAAAAGATTAAAGAAAAAAGAAACAAGATTAAAGAGAAGATAATAAAGGTTAAATAGGATATCTTTTTTTGAAATGATTTAGCAATCTTCAATTAAAAGATTATACATTTAATTAGACTTAAAAACATTTAAAAATATAAAAAACATGAATGAAGATAAAAAAATAAGAGAAAAGTTAAAACAAAAAACTTGGAACGAAATAAAAACCAATGATTCTTGGGCAATATTTAAAATAATGTCAGAATTTGTTGAAGGATACGAACGTTTAAGTAAAGTAGGACCTTGCGTAAGCATCTTTGGCTCAGCTAGAACAAAACCAGAAGACAAATACTACAAACTTGCTGAAAGCATAGGATATGAACTCACACAACAAGGTTATGGTGTAATTACAGGAGGAGGACCAGGAATTATGGAAGCTGGTAATAAAGGAGCACACAGAGGTAAAGGGATTTCTGTTGGATTAAACATCGAGTTACCTTTTGAACAACATGATAATCCGTATATTGATAGAGATAAAAGCTTAGATTTTGATTATTTCTTTGTAAGAAAAGTGATGTTTGTTAAGTATTCTCAAGGCTTTGTAGTGATGCCTGGAGGTTTTGGAACATTAGACGAAATGTTTGAAGCAATAACTTTAATTCAAACAAAAAAAATAGGAAAGTTTCCTATTATATTAGTAGGCAAAGAATATTGGTCAGGTTTATTTGAATGGATAAAAACAACTTTATTAAATAAATTTGAAACTATAAGTTCAAAAGATTTAGATTTAATTCAATTATTTGACACCGAAGATGAAGTGATTAATTATTTAAATGAATTTTACAAGAAATATCATTTTACTCCTAATTTTTAAAAACTTCAATAAAAGATTAAACAAAAAATCCCGCTATAAAGCGGGATTTTTAATATCAATAAATTTTAAATTTACTAGTAATTAGTAATTTCAAATTCAGTTCTACGGTTCATTTGGTGTTCAGGTTCTGAACATCTCACACCATCAGAACAACGGTTACGCAATCTAGTTTCACCATATCCAATAGCATTAATTCTAGAACCACCAATTCCTCCATGATTTACTATATAATCAACAGTAGCCTGTGCTCTTCGTTGAGATAAAGCTTCATTATACGCATGAGGAGCTCTACTATCTGTATGTGATGATGCCTCAACATGTATATTAGGACATTTTTTCATAATTCTAATTACCTTGTCAAGTTCAGAAGCAGCATCAGCTCTAATATAAGATTTATCTAAATCAAAATAAATATTATTAATCATATCTAGAGCACCTTGACATCTATCATACTGAGATGGTCTAACAGGTGTTCCTGCTAAAGCGGCAGTAGCTTGAGGTGTCATTTTAGCAATAGCTAATCCTAAATCTAAACCTAATTCCAAATTTGCATTAGAAGTAAATTCTTTGCTATCTTCTGTATAATTCTCTTTAGAACCAACTACTTTATACTTAGAAGTACAATCAACGTCAAATGCAAACTTTGCATCTTCTCCTACTACTTGAGAATCTAATTCTTTACCTGTTGCATCATAAAGTACCACTAGAGCTCTAGGTATTCTTCTACCAGTATTCTTATCAGTTACAATACCTTCTGCTAGTTGATTACATGGTAATTCTCCAGTTTGTTTAAAATAGTAAATATCATCATCTCCTTTTCCTGTAGATCTGTTTGAAGAAAAGTACCCATAATCTGCACCTCTCTTTTTAGTAAAACAAAAATCATCATTATAGCTATTAATTGGTAATCCAAGATTAATCGGTTTAGAATACCCATCCAACTTAGCAGCATATACATCAAGTTTTCCTAAACCTCCAGGTTTATCAGAAGAAAAATAAAGCAATCCGTCATCAGACATAAAAGGAAAACGCTCGCTACCTGCAGTATTAATTTGTCTAATATTCACAGGGTCTCCATAAGTACCATCAGAAAGAATATCAACATAATAAATATCATCATTACCACTCATATTAGAAGAAAAATACATTTTGGTATTATCTGCATTTAACGTTGGATGTCCAACACTATAATCTTCATTATTAAATGGCATTGGTACAATATTAGACCATTCCGTTGGAGAAACAACATCTGCTCTATAAATAGCAATATGTGTCATTCCTGCATCATCTTTGTTTAATTTTTTCTCGTAATAATTGTCTCTAGAAAAATAAACTGTATTCATATCATTAGTAAAAGCTACATTAGATTCGTGATATTTTGAATTCACATCTCTACTAATTTTTTTTCTATTTACCAACTCTCCATCATCTTGTACATCTGCTAAGAATAACTCTAAAAAAGGTTGATCATTTGGTTTCCATTTATTCTTTACAATTGTAAATCCTTTTTTTGGTGAAGAATAAACAACTTGATTATCTCCATAATAAGTAGTTCCAAAATCAGACCATTCATCATTACACTCATCTAAGTGTTTAATGGTATAGCGCTCTGTATCTTGTGCAAAACTAAAACTCACACTCAACAGGAATACTGCTATTAAAATATTTATTTTTTTCATTTTATATAAAGTTTAAGTTTTGGTTAAAAGAAACGTGGTGATTTCAAGTTTTTACGAGACATATTTACATCGTATTGTAAAAACAACTCGTGTGACCCACTATTAAATTCATTTAGTTTAGACAAGGTATAATCATAAGAGTACCCAATTCTAAAATCATCAGTTACTAAAAAGCTTACTAAACCATCTATTGAATCACCAAATCTATAAGCTAAACCTAATTCAAAACGATCATTAAATAAGAAGTTTGCTGATAAATCAACTGATAATGGTGAACCTGGTGTTGCTTTAACAATTGCAGCAGGTTTTAAATCTATATTTTCAGAGATATCAAATACATATCCTAAAGTAAAGAAACCGTGCCATTTTTCACTTGCAACCATATTTACTGTAGTATTTTCCACATCTTTAAAATGAG
>Ga0256840_1002508_pt1 | contig 16041 bp, 16 predicted proteins | sample 355202metaG_FD_185969 | JGI IMG/M metagenome (GOLD analysis project Ga0256840, IMG submission 185969) | Hydrothermal vent microbial communities from Mid Atlantic Ridge, Atlantic Ocean - 355-202 | ecosystem: Environmental > Aquatic > Marine > Hydrothermal vents | place: Atlantic Ocean: Mid... | reverse complement strand
GATGGACTAAATGAATAATCCCTCCTGTAGTGGCTACCGGGCCTACAAGGGCAATGCCAAGAATTATATAAGAGACCTGGCTTATTGTAGAAAAAGCCAGTCTTCGTTTGAGGTTATCTTGAAAAAGTGCTCTGAGTGAACCATATATTATGGTTATGGAAGCTATGATGGCCAAGGGTGTTGTAAGACCAAGGAATGCTGCCGTTTCCAGACCGTATACCTCGTATACAACACGAACGATTCCAAATGCTCCTGCTTTAACCACAGCAACAGCGTGTAAAAGGGCACTGACCGGTGCTGGTGCAACCATGGCTTTTGGCAGCCATCCATGCAGAGGAAAGAGTGCTGCTTTGACACCAAATCCTGCAATTAAAAGGATGAAAATCAAAACAAGAGCGAAAGAATGCTCTTGTGTGACTTTGGATACAAATCCTTTTGGTGTAAACTCAAGTGTACCGGTTAAAGTATAAAGCCATACCGTGCCCAAAAGTAATAAAGTACCGCCTATCAGTGTGTAAACAAGATAGGTAGAACCTGCAAGACGCGACTCTTCTGTCCCTCTGTGAATAATAAGAGGATAGGCCGAGAGTGTCAGAATCTCGTAAAAGAGTAAAAAGGTGATGAGATTTCCCGATAAAGCTATGCCGATAGTAGCGGTAATACAGAGATTGAAAAACCCGAAAAAACGGCTGCTGTGAGCGGAACCTTCAAGATAACCGATTGCATAGACAGTGGTTATAAACCACAAAACACTTGAAAGTCCTGTAAAAAAAAGAGCAAAGGGTCCGGCACGCAGGCTGATGTCAAGATTTTGAATCAGAGGCAGGCGTATTTCATAAGATTGGCCGTAATAGACTCCGACAAACATCCATAAGACCAAAGCAAGTGTTACACAGATTCCAAAAAGATTAAAAAGTGTACGCAGAGTATGTTGTTTTTCTGAAAGTCTAAAGATTATAAGCGCAGGTAAAAAAGAGCTCAGTACCACAAAAAGCGGTATATAGGTGTTGAAACTCATGGAGTTGCTCCGATAATTCCAAAAGGGTTTCCTGTATGTATCAGTGCCAACATGGGTGTTGCAAAAAAACCGAGTAAAATTGCCATGATTGCAAAAAACAAAGGTACAAGCTCCATAGAGAGCGGAATCTGTTTTGTTTCCTGCGCTACGGCGGCTTTTGTAAAAGTAAATCCCAAAACCTTGAAAATATATCCTGCAGCCAATAATCCGCCAAGAAGAATTACCAAAGTTATTCCCCAGCTGTTATTTTTGAGTGAGGCTTCAAGAAGGAACCATTTGCCTATAAAGCCACCGCTGAGAGGCAAGCCTATGATACTTACTCCTGCCAGAGCAAAAGCAGTCGTACTTAAAGGAAGTCTCTGTGCGATACGGTCAAGGTCAACAATACGGTCATGCCCGTGAAAATGCAAAAGATTTCCCGCGACAAGAAACAGAGCACTTTTTGCCAGTGCGTGTGAGAGCATGAGATATACTAAAGCACTCCATGCTACTGAAATCCCTCCCAATGCAAGAGAAAAAGCGATAAAAAGATAGCCTACCTGGGCTACAGTGGAATAGGCTATGAGCAGTTTGAGCCGAGTTTGAACAAGTGCCAAAACGGAACCCCATACAACGGCAAAAGACCCAAGCAAGGCAAAGAATATTTCAAAATAAAAACTCTCCAAAGGAAGAAAAAGTGATATCCATAAACGCAGCTGTATGTATATGGAAGCTTTAATAATAAGTGCCGATAAAATTGCACTGACAGGAGCCGGGGCACTTGCATGTGCAGGCGGAAGCCAAAAATGCAAAGGGAAAAGTGCACTTTTTAAAAGCAAGCCGGCACTCATGAGACCCATGGCAGCCCAGGCGACAGGAACAGATTCTATTCTTTTTGAAAGTATAACAATGTCAACACTGCCAAAACCATGATACAGCAAAGCGACACCTAAAAGATACGCAAGAGAGCCTAAGAGAGTCACTAACAAATACCGCATAGCTCCCCGCAGCGCTTCTTTTGTATCACTTAAAGCAGTCAAAGCAGCAGATGCCAACCCGATAAGCTCCAGAGTCACATAAAAATTAAAGATATCCTGTGATAAAAAAAGAGCATTGAGCCCGGCAATGAGGAATAGCCAAAGAGGCCAAAACCACAGAGATTGTTTGTGTGTAAAATATTTTCCTGCATATATACCGGCTCCTGTTGCTATAAGCGCTGTGAGACCAAGCATAACAAGGCTTAAGCCATCTACATAGAGATTTATACCCAAAGGTGCACCCCAGCCACCCAGGAGGTGATAATAGCTACCGCCTGCAAGCAATTGAGACGCGACGGATATTACCAGAGAGAGGGTGAGAATAAGCGTAATAATTCCTATGCTTTTATTGAATTTTGGTATAAGAAAAGTGAGAAGCCCTCCAAAAATCGGCAATAAGATTAAAAAAACTTCCATTATTTTTCTTCCGGATTTGAGAGTTCTGCTTTGCCTGTTTTTAGGGCAATTTTTATCATAAAAACCAATGCCAAAGCTGTTGCCGATATTGCAACAACTATCCCTGTAATGATCATAGCATGTGGTACTGGATCTTGTTGAGCATTTGTGTTGGACATACCAAGAGAGACAAGTACAAGAAAAACGCCACTTCCCATGATATTTACTGCAAGGAGTTTTCGTAAGAGGTGCGGCTGCATAATGAGGGCATACAAGCCGATGCAAAAAAGTCCAATTCCGACAAGAGGATATACAATCAGGGTATTCAATGCTCTTCCTTTGGCTGGGAGAAAATACTCAAAAAGAGATGAAAAAGTGTTACACCGATTGAAACAGTTGCCGCTGCTTCAAGAAGAAAGATAAAAGCAGAAGCATAGGAGGGAGGAAACTCAAGAAGTGTATGTGAAAGAAAAAGCGTCACTGCCGAAATAAGAAGAAAAACCAGCAGACTTGTTCCTATGAGAAGTCGTACAAAGAAATGCCTGGCAGACAAATCAAGCTTCCATCCGCTTAAAAAAATCAAAATTCCTGTAGCACTGACAATAGAACCAGCCTGAAAAGCACCGCCTGGAGCATGTGCACCTATCCACAGGAGGTAGGCACTCAACAAGAGCAAGAGCGGGACTAAAATTCCTCCGAGTCTTTTTAAAACAGAACTTTGCAAAAGTGGTTTTTTCTCTTTTTGTGAAGTACTCAATGAATATACACCCAAAAGAGCAATAAATAAAACGCCCATTTCCAGCAGAGTATCATAGGCACGAAAATTCATCAGTACGGCTGTTACAGGATTAGAAACTCCACTGTTATGCATTTGTAAGCTTACCGTTTCTCCAAGACCTTTTGTCTGTTTTGGCAAGGACAAAACAGTATAGGTCAGTCCTGCAAAAAGAAGCAGTGTTAAAATGAAGGTAAAAATACGGATGATCATTTGTACTCTCTTTTTTTAATCTATATTCATTTTTTTGAGTTTTACCAAAGCACTCAGCAGGAGCGCTCCTGTAAGTCCGGCACCAATCACCACTTCAGCCATAGCAACATCGTAGGCACCCAGACGTCCCCATGCAACGGATATTAACAAGCCAAATACGATAAAAAAAACAATTGCCTGAAACAGGTCTTTACATGTAAGTGTTTTATAGGCAATAAACAATAATGAAGCTGCGAGTAAAATATCGAAGAATAGTTTTTCAACTGCTAGCGTTTCCATAATTTTATTCCATTATGAAATGCATTTTTTGCTATTAAATGTGATACACCTGCTCCTGATAAAAAAATTAAAAACCAGATGAGCAGGAGTTTTCCTACTGCAAAGAGTGAATCTGCCTGCAGGCATAGTGCAATTACGATGAAACCAACACCGATATTGTCCGCTTTTGTTAAAGCATGCAAACGAGTGTACACATCTGGCAGTCGTAAAAGACCGACGGTTCCCGCTAAAAAGAAAACTGCTCCTGAAAGAAGCAATATGACAGAAACGGCATCAATCATTTTTTTCTCCGGTATTTTTTTTACTGCTGCTTTGGACAAAAGCTATTGCAGTGACGCCTGAGAGTGAAGCAAAGAGCAATGCTACATTGCGTAAGGCATCCTGTTCGTTAATCTGGGCAAGTAAAAGGAGTATGATAACGGTAATCGTACCAAATAACTGTGATGCCAGGATGCGGTCTTCATTCGTCGGGCCATATACAAGACGCCATACTCCTGCAACAAGGTTTAAAAACAAAAAGAGTGCAAGGATTATATAGACAATATTCATCGTTTTTCACCTACAGGGATATTGGAGTTTTAAACCCCGGAGGTTTGATTGCCAGGACTGAGCAGTCTATTTGGTTGAGTATGTCTTCTGCGGTATTTCCCATAATAACTCCTGCTAAACCTGTTCTGGCAACTGTACCCATTACAATCAAATCAATTTGCAGTTTTTTGATGTACTGCGGGATGACTTTACTTGGCAAACCTCTTACGAGATGAATATCTGGTTCTAAAAACTCTAGCATTTCACCAACTTGAGTCCGGGCAGCATCTTGCAAGAGTGCCTTTAATTTTGAATTATGCAGGTTGTGTATATTTTCTACATACTCAATAACTTCGGAATCGGGCATTTTTATGAAAGCACCTTGCATAAGCGCTGTCTCTGGTGCATCCCATACATGTAATATATGCAGTGTGGCCAACTCACTTACGGCAAGAGAACTTGCCATCTGAAGGATTTGATGATTTAATTCTTCTTGGACTTTTGACTCTGTTTCTTCTGTCTGTGTGTCAATGTTGACATCAACCGCAGCCATGATATTGTCAAAAGAGTGAGGAGCATCAGGCTTGATAAACCAAATGGGGCATGGACATTTTCGTAAAAGATGCATATCATTACTGCCAAAAAGTCTGTGCATCCAATCTGCATTTTGCGGTGCTTTCATAACAAGATCATAATTGTTTTGCAGTACATTATATATAATTTCATAAAAAGGAGTGCCAAAAAATATTTTAATCTGAATTTCTAGTTGGTCTGCAAAAGGTTCTGTCAGATTTTCAAGTTCTTTTCTTTTCTCGTTTTGTAAAAGGGTTTCTATATTGTTAATATTCAAAATTTTTTTGAAAATATTGAAACTTGTTTTTGAATTTACAATAACACTTGCAACTGTCAGTTTTGCCTGATTGTCTTTTGCCAGTTTGACAGCACGTTCTAAAATATTTTGACTTGTCTGCGTCTCTTCAATAATACACAGAATATTCTTAAACCTTTTCATTGAGCCTTCCTTTTTTATCTGTTTGGTCTATAAATATATTATGAATGTATTCTTCAATCACCGAAACTTCTTTTTGGATGTTTTTGTCAATATCTAAAACATGAATAAGCAGTAAATCATTTTTAAGGTCTACACAAAGGGTCCCCGGAAGCAAATTTAAGATATTCACTATCATATCTTGCGCTATCCCTTTTTGTATATGCAGCCTGTACTGTACCAAACCGGGGTTTATGGGAAGAGCCGGATGAAAAACACGCAACATGACATCAACCCCTCCCATGAGTGAGCGTAAAAAATAAAACGGAATGAATTTTATGAATGCAGCAGTATTCCAAAATACAGGAGGATTAAGCCAAAGGCTGATAATGGAGGCAAGAAGGATACTCACAGAGCCAATCCAGAGTGAAGAGATGTCTGCGTCTGTCAAAATTATCCAGATTATAAGAAATAAAAACACTCTTTTCAATAGAATATATTTCATACTAACCACCTTGTATCATATACCATTGTACACTCTTTTTTTAGTATTGTAAATTATTTCCTATCTCTTTACGCAACTGCTCTTCTAAAAGGAGGTATTGAAGGACATAGTCTAAAAACTTTTTTTTCGTTTTTAATGTCACTAACTCTCTTTGGTTGACCATAAAAAGATTACTGAGTCCAAGCATATATCTTTTTGTTTCTGCTTCTTGGAGCTTTTCTACAAACAGTATCTCTTTTTTGGCGTTTTGGACATTTGCAAAAATATTTTTGAGAGAATGAATAGTCTGTGCTAGCTGTGTTTTGATTGTAATAAGTCTAATATTTTTATTGTTGTTGACCTGCTGTACTTTTTTTATGATCTCTTTTGATCGTCCTTCATACTCTCTTCTTTGAAAGGGGAAACTCATATCCAAAGAGACTTTGAAACCGTTGTTATATTTCAGGTCATGCACACCATAAAGTGCAATATTGAAATTGGGATATTTCAGCAGTCGCGCATTTTGTTGTTCTATAGCCATTTTTTTTGTTTCAAAAGTAAAAACTTTTAAATCTGCCCGATGCTCCAATGCCAGAGCAAATGCTTGTTCAAGAGTGAGACTGTTTTGTGAAATTTCGGGAAGCGGCGGCAAAGTATAATGCTTTTCAAACTCCCCTTTTGTAACAGGCAGGTACTGTAAAAAGAGTTCCTGTGCGTTTTCAAAACTGTTTTTAGCTGCTACCAATCTTTGTTCTCTGTTGATAATATGCTGGTTGGCCTCAAGCAATGCTATATCAGCCAAGGCTCCTGATTTCACTCTTTTTTGTATAATGATTTTTCTTTTTTTTGCCACTTCCAGGAGTTCTTTTTCTGTTGTAAAAAGCGCTTTGGCATATAAAGTTTTATAGTAAGCACTGAAAATATCAAAATGTAAAAGCCGCAGGTTGTCTTTTGTCTGAAAACTCTGTTTTTGTGTGGTAAGTCTTGCAGAATATAGATTGAGTTTACGACTGTTCATGCCGTTAATCAATGCACTCACAGGAAGATTGACACCCAGTCTCAACTCACCGTTTTCTCCTGTTTTTATGTTGTTATACTCTTGGAGTCCTGTTGCTTCTCTGTAGCCTCCGAGAAACTCTATGCCGTTTTGCAGAGGTGTTTGTATATTTATCTCCATAAAATCACCATCTGTTACAGGATAGCGTTTTTTGTCATATTTGAGCAACAGTTTGGTGTCAAATGCTCCCTGAAAGTATTTGATTTGTTCCTTGTAAATATACTCTTGTGCTTTTGTTTTATATATAAAAGGGTTTTCCTGTGTCAAATACTTTTGCAGAGTCTGTTTTGTAAAAAGTTCCTGGGCGCTGAGGAGACCGACACTCCAGATAAGTAAAAAGACTACTCTCATGTTTGTTGTGCTCCGGCAGGAGTTACCATTTTTGGCGGCAGTGCATTCATCAGTCTCCATAACTGGTACCAAATAGGAACAGTTGAAAGTCTTACTAATACTCTTGCCTGTGTGCCTATGCGAAGATTGTCTCCTTTTGGCCATGGTTCTACTTTATCTTCACTAACAAGTGCATAAAAAAATCCTTTTTCGTGCGAACTGTTTTCTACTTTATAAATATCACCACTGAAAGTACCAAATTTAATAGCAGGCCATCCTGAGATATGCATAGTTGGCCAACCATAAAACATAATTCTGACAGGAAGCCCCTCTTTTACCAAAGGCATATTAAAATCTGATACTTTTATTCTTAGTATTTTTTCCTGTGTTTGCGGGGAAAACAGTATGATTGGTTCACCTTTTTTGATGTATTTGTTTTTATCATTTTGTAAAATCCGCACTACATAACCATTTTTTGGTGCTAAAATATCACCACTTTTATATCTTGCTATTGTGACAGCATTATTTTGTAAACTTTGCTCAATGCTTTTTATGCGATTATTTGCATCAATGATGCTACTTTCAAGGTTTTTAATCTTGTTTTGCCTGTTTTTTATAAATTTAATTTTTTCATTTTTAATAATTGCAAGTTGTTCTTTTTGTACCCTAATTGCTGCATCTCCTTGCTGCAATTCACTTTGAGAGCGTATATATTTGTTTTGTGCAATTTCAAAATTTCTTTTTGATTCAATCCCATCTTTATATAAAGATTGGACTCTTTCGTAATTCAATTTATTTATTTCATACGCTTTTTGTAAAGCAGTTTTTTTAAATTCTAAAGCGGCAAGCTTGTTTTTTTCTTGATTGTATTTTTGTGTGAAGATTGTCCTTCCTGTTTGATACGCTGTTTGTAAATTGTTTTTTCTTGTTTGCAGGTTTTCTATTTTTCTCATTATGTTTTTTGATTGTGCTTGAAGACTTTTTTGTATTTTTTGCAGTTTCTTTGTATAGTTTTTATCTGTATCAACCATTGTTAAAAGCTTGGTGCCTTTAGTGACATATTGATTTTCTTCGACATAAACTTTTTTGATAAATCCATCAATAGGTGCAGCAACAGGATAATCTCTTTGTGTTGGATCTTTTGCAAGGACAACACCTTGCCCTTCAACAGTCTGTTGCCATGGTAAAAAAAGTATAGCTATGATAGTACCAATAATAATGGAAGTAATCAACCATATTTTTCTTACTATAGGATTGAGTTGTACTTTTTTTAAAGAATGAAATTCAAAATTATCCATTTTTTTGCTCACTTAATAGTGCTGAAAGTTTTTCAATCTTATAAAATCCTTCAATCATGTCATAAACATAGTCTATGTGTTTAATAAAACTTTTAATAGCAGATGTCATAGAGACAACAACTATCTCAGCTGCAATAAACTCACCAACTGGCAACACCCCTTTAATAACAAGATTCCCGCCAATAATTAAAAAGGTACTAAAAATTGCCCCTTCTGTAAAGAAAGTAAGAGAGAGTTGACTGATAGTCACTCGAAAGCTTTTTATTCTCATATCTATATAAGAAGATAGTTGAGCGTCTAGTTCTTTATATGTTTCTTTATCCTCTCTCTCATCAAATGGAATGTTTTGTATAAAATAGATACTGCTGTGTTTTGCATCTGAACGCTTTATTGCATATTTTGGTCCATTTATCCCCAACACAATAATTATAACAACAAAAGATATGAAAAAGAAAAATCCAAGCCCAAATAGTATAGGATCAAAAGCAAGCAAAAGCAGTAAGCTTGCGATGACTTTAACAACTAAGCCAGAACCATCAAGCAAAAGAACCGGGAAAAACTTTTGAATAGCACCTATATCAAAAAAGTAGTTCATATACTTGTCTATAAGTTTTTTTGTCTCCAAAGAAGAGCTCTTAAAGTCAGTTGCCATCTTGGCTATTTTTATACTTGTTGTTAAAAAAATCTTTTGCTGAAATTTTTCAATGATATACTCTTTGAGTATCTGCAAAGATGTTGTTAAAAGAAATACAATAATTACAACAATACTTAAAACAACAATGGAAATATTCGCATGTGCCAAAATACTGTTTATAATAAACGAACTTGCCAACGGAATAGATAAAACCAATATAGCTTCAATGGCAGAATAATAGAGAAGATAAAAAATATTTTTCTTATCTTCTCTAAATATAGCCATTATATTTTTTGTAACTGAAGTGCGTATTTTCATATATTGCTACCTAACTGAGTTTGTCTTATATTATATAGGTAATAAGTAAACAGTAGTTTTTCTTGTCAGCTACTTAGTTGTTGTCGAAGGCTTTTCTCACTGATAACAATAACATAAATTAATATACCAACAGCGAATATATTAAGCCATTCATGCAAGCTGATTGGTGCCGTATGAAACATTTTATTCATAATCGGTACATATGTCAGAGCAACAGAGGCACTTATCATACAAAAGATGCCGACCCAAATCCAGAGATTGCTAAAGAGTCCTAACTTAAAGACAGAAAAACGCAGTGAACGGGAGTCAAGCAGATAAAAGGACTCTCCGACTGCAAAAACATTGACAGCGATTGTGCGTGCTTCTTCCAGGCTGGCCCCATTTTGAAGTGCCAGTTCAAAGAGACCAAAAGAACCCCCAAGCAGCATGATACCAACCAAAAAGATGCGAATGAGCATCTCTTTTGTGAGAATCGGTGCCGATGGGGCATGTGGCGGTTTTTGCATCAAACCGGGTTCTTGTGGTTCAAAAGCCAGGGCAAGACCAAGAAAAACCGCAGCTGTCATATTAATCCACAGGGCTTGAACAGGAAGAATAGGCAGTGTAATATTGGCTAATATGGCAACCATAATAACAAGCCCCTCTCCAAGATTTGTTGCCAATATGAAACCGATAAACTTTATAATATTTTCAAGTACAGCCCGTCCCTCTTCAACCGCTGCCTCAATAGAGGCAAAATTGTCATCGGTCAGTACCATGTCCGCCGCTTCTTTTGCGACTTCTGTACCTGTAATTCCCATAGCAATGCCAATATCGGCTCTGCGAAGAGCAGGCGCATCGTTGACACCGTCTCCTGTCATTGCAATAATTTCATTGTTGGCTTGCAGGGCTTCGACTATTCGCAGTTTCTGTTCAGGTGTAACTCTGGCAAAAACGGAAGCTTTATTTGAAGACTCAAGCATCTCTTTGTCTTTTAAATGGGTAAGTTCGGCTCCTGTAATGACGGCACTGTTATTGTCTGTTTTGTCAGACTCTATCAAGCCCATTTGTCTGGCAATTGCTGTGGCTGTTATAGCATGGTCTCCTGTAATCATCTTTACATGTATACCCGCTGTTTTACATGCTTGTATCGAGAGTATTGCCTCTTCTCTTGGAGGATCTATCATACCTTGCAGACCAATAAACTCTAAATTATGAGCAATGTTTTCATGTTCAAGTCTTATCTTGTCATGAAGAATAAGTCTGGCAAAAGCCAAAACTCTCAAGCCTTTGCCTGCCATAGATTCTACCTGCATAAAGATCTCATTTTTGTTAAGAGGAACAGGTGTGGCGGTTGTATCTAAAAAAGTGGCGCATCGTTCAGTGATACTCTCTACGGAACCTTTTATGTAAATGACATATCTACTGTTGGCTTCATCAAAATGGAGTGTTGCCATATATTGGTATTGTGATTCAAAGGGAATGGCATCTACTCTTGGCATATCATTTCTGAGTGCGTCTGTATCAATGTTGGCTTTTTGAGCACAGACCAGCAAAGCTCCTTCGGTAGGGTCTCCTTCTATAGTCCATGACTCTTCACTCTTTTTTACAACAGAGTCATTACAAAGCACTCCGGCTTTGAGGAGTTCCAGAAGGGGCTGGTTTTTGAGTTTGTCATATCTCTTGGAATCTTGGAGTATTTCTCCCTCCGGTGCATAGCCAACGCCTGTTATGTCAAACTTTTCATTTGCACAGTAGAGTTCCTGAACTGTCATTTCATTGCGTGTTAATGTTCCTGTTTTGTCTGAACAGATTATGGTAGTGCTGCCAAGGGTTTCCACGGCAGGAAGATGGCGAATAATGGTATTTCTTTTTGCCATGCGCGCGACACCAATGGCTAAAATGATTGTCATGACAGCAGGTAAACCCTCAGGAATCATCGCAACACTCAGTGCAATAGATGCCATAAACAATTCCTCCCAGGATTTGCCGTGCCACAGTCCTACAGCAAAAGTAACTGCCGCTAAAAAGAGGATGACTAAGAGTAGGAGATGACTGAATTTAGATATTTTTCGTGTTAAAGGAGTGTCCAGAACAGTTGCATCATTGAGCAGTTTTGATATATGGCCTATCTCTGTTTCATCACCTGTTGCAACAACAATGCCTACACCTGTACCATAAGTGACAAAAGTGGATGAGTAGAGCATGTTGGTCCGATCTGCGAGAGAGACTTCTTTTGGGAGTACTGTATTTGTTTTTGACACAGGCATTGACTCTCCTGTGAGCGCAGATTCATCTACCTGAAGTTCACGAGATGCAAGCAGGCGCATATCAGCAGGAACTTTGTCTCCGGACTGCAGCAATACAATATCACCGATTACAAGTTCTTTTGCATCTATCTGCTGCTTTTTTCCCGAACGCATTACAGTGCTGATGGTCACCAGTGATTCTGATAAAGCGGCCAGGGCATTGAGGGCTTTGTTCTCTTGAATAAATCCTATGATAGCATTGAGCAAAACAACACCAAAAATTACACTTGCATCAACATAGGCACCCAGATATATTTTTATAACAATAGCAGCCAGCAGGATATAGACCAGTGCCTGATTAAATTGACTCAAAAAACGCATAAGTGCAGATTTTGTCTTTTTGACACTCAAAAGATTCGGACCATATTTTTTGTATCTGTTTATGGCTTCATCTGCCTGCAATCCATTGTCTGCATCCGAATTCAAAGCCTGTAAAACTTCTGTTTCCTTGAGAATATGCCACTCTTTTTTCATAGCTAAGCCTGTTTTTTATCTTTAAATCAGATAAATAATACTCTATTTAAGCTTAATGGAAAATGTGATGTTATGAAGAGGTACTTTATCGTAAGGGAATAGACCATTTTGCATAGTAGGCAATTAATCTCAGTGTCAGCGCTGCGAAAAAGAGGATGGAAATATTTGTATATGTCGTTACATGTAAAGTGTGCAGAGCATACAAAGTAATTGCAATTAAAATAGAGACTGTTCCGTAAAAACCTGTTTTTAAGACAAAAGGCACTTCATTGATAATTACATCCCGTGCAATTCCTCCGCCTACTGCGGTAAGAAAAGCCATAGCAACTATACCTGTAAGGTTGAAACTGCTTTGTATGGCAATGAGTGCTCCGGATATACTAAAAGAGACCAAACCGATAGAATCGCTTAAAATAAAAAGAGCCCTGTTTTCTATAGAATTACGGTGATGAAATTTAAATACAATAAGAAGAAGTAAAACAGAGATGACAATCAGTGCGGGATAGTTATGTGAAAAAGTAAAAGGAATTTTTGCTACGGTGACATCTCTCATGATACCACCGCCAAGTGCTGTGAGAAAGGTAGCTACTAAGACTCCGAGCAAATCAAGTCTGTTCCTGGTTGCCACAAAAAAACCACTCATGGAAAAAGCGATAATGCCTATGTATTCCGCTATTTCAAACACTGTGCAAGTCCTTCCACTATTGCTTTTTTTTCCAGGCTTTTGATTCTCTTTTCAAGAGAATCAACACTCTCATTGGGTTTTATCTGTAATGATTTTTGCAAAATGATTTTGCCCTCATCATAATTTTCATTGACTTCATGAATGGTGACACCGCTTGTTTTTTCTCTGTTTTTTATAACTGCTTCATGCACAAACCGTCCATACATGCCTGCACCGCCATATTTTGGTAACAAAGAGGGGTGTGAGTTTATTATTGTAAAATTGGATGTCAGCAGAGGAGAGAGCTTTTTCATGTAGCCTGATAAGAAAACACACTCACAGGCATACGCTTTGAGGAGTTCATAAATGGCTCTGTCGGGATCTGTGTCTGTTTTCGCATTGACGAGTTTACATGTAATGCCGTATTTTTTTGCTTTTTGCAAGACTTTGGCATCTGTATTGTTGGAAATAACCAAAGCAATGTTGAGAGATAAAATTCCTGCATTGATAGCTTCTACAATGGCATCAAGACCGCTGCCGTTATGTGAAGAAAGTATGGCTATATTTTTCATGTTTTTACCTGATTTTGAGTGTAATAAGTGCTAAAATATTTGATAAAATAGCGATAATCCAAAAGCGGACTATAATCTTGTTTTCCGCCCATTTTTTCATTTCAAAATGATGGTGAATCGGTGCCATCAGAAAGACCCGTTTTTTACGTAGTTTAAAACTGCCAACCTGTAAAATGACGGAGAGTGTCTCTATAACAAAAATAGAACCGATAAGGAGTAAAAGTATCTCACTTTTACTGATAATCGCCAAATACCCCAGAAAAGCACCGATAGTCAAAGAGCCGCTGTCTCCCATAAAAACTTCTGCAGGATGACAGTTGTACCATAAAAATCCTGTAAGCGCACCTATGAGAGCACTGGCAATAATGGCTACTTCACTGACTTCAAAATGAGGCATGAGCAGATAAGCACTGATTTTTACATTGCCTATAATATAGATGATAATACTAAATGTTGCCAGAGCAACAATGGAAGGCACTGTTGCAAGACCATCGAGCCCGTCTGTCAGATTAACGGCATTGGAAGTAGAGATAATTACCAAAACCCATAAAAGAACGGCAAATGCACCCATATCAAGAAGCGGTGTTTTTAAAAAAGGTACATACAAATCGGTGTTAAAATCAGCAAAGTAACATAAAAAACATGAAACTGCAAGTGCTGAAATGATTTGCAGGAGCAGTTTTGTTCTTGCTCTGAATCCTGCAAGGTTTTCATTTTTTTTGATTTTTGCAAAATCATCCCAAAAACCTATAAACGAAAAAAGCACAAGTGTCAGCAGTCCGGCCAAAGCATAGGCATTGTCAAGGCGAACTGTGAAGAGTGTGGCAATAATGGTAGCTCCGATAAAGACAATACCTCCCATGGTCGGTGTTGAAACTTTTTCCTGGTGTCTGTCCGGTGCCCATTCATTTATGGGTTGTACACTGGATGTTTTTTGGGCCCATCCTATAAATTTCGGCAAGAGATAGAGTGTGAGACTTAAAGCAATGAAAAAAGCGATACCTGCACGGATAGTAATATAACCTAAAATGTTAATATCGAGAAACTGGTGTATAAAATATAACAAATATGTGTCCTGATTTGAGTCTTGTTTAGAATTTAAAAGTGACATTATAGTATAATCACGCAAGAAAATTATTAATAGGAATAAAATTGAGTAAAAAAGCAATTTTAGTTATCACAGATGGCATCGGCTACTGCGCAAAAACAGAGCATAATGCCTTTTATAATGCGAAAAAACCTACATATGACAAACTTTTCAGTGAAGTGCCTCACTCGCTTATAGATACTTTTGGTCTGAGTGTCGGACTGCCAGAGGGTCAGATGGGTAACTCTGAAGTCGGACATATGAGTATAGGAAGCGGTCGTGTATTGTATCAGGATCTAGTCAAAATTTCACTGGCTCTCAAAGACGGCTCTTTGGAAAAAAACGAAGTACTGCAGGATTTATTTCAAAAATCAGACAGACTCCATTTAATAGGATTGATGAGTGACGGCGGTGTGCATTCGCATATAGAACATTTTATGGGATTGGCTGATATTGCGGCAAAAAACAAAAAAACAGTTTTTCTTCATTTGATTACGGACGGAAGAGATGTCTCTCCTACCTCTGCACAAAAATATCTTGAAGAGGTAAAAAAACATCTCAATGAAAATGTGACAATCGCTTCCATATCAGGGCGTTTTTATGCAATGGACAGAGACAACCGCTGGGAGAGAATCAAGCGGGCATATGATGCGATAGTAAATGCAGATCCAAAAACGGACATGTCACCCGAAGCGTATATCGGACACTCCTATTCTCTTGGCGAAACAGATGAGTTTGTAGAACCGACGGCTTTTGAAGGGTATGACGGCATGCAAGAAGGTGACAGTGTACTGACAATAAACTTTAGAAGTGACAGAATGAGAGAGCTTGTAACGGCTATGGCAGATGAAAACTTTGCAGAATTTGAAAGAACTGTAAAACATGTCAATCTGGCAACCATTACTGAGTATGACAAAAGTTTTGTGTATCCTGTTATGTTTAGAAAAGATGTGCCGAAAAATACGCTTGCAGAAGTGATTGCCAATGCAGGTCTGCGACAGTTGCATACGGCAGAGACTGAAAAATATGCACATGTGACTTTTTTCTTAAACGGTGGAATAGATGAACCCTATGAAAATGAAACACGGGTACTTGTTCCTTCTCCTGATGTAAAAACATATGATATGCAACCTGAAATGAGTGCAAAAGAGGTTGGTGAAGCAGTTTTAAAAGCTATGGATGCAGAGTATGATTTTATAGTAGTCAACTTTGCCAACGGTGACATGGTTGGGCATACCGGTGATTTTGAAGCAGCAAAAAAAGCTGTTGAAGCTGTGGATGAACAACTTGGCAAAATTTATGAAAAAGCAAAAGAAAAAGAGTACGCTTTTGTTTTGACAAGCGACCATGGAAACTGTGAAGAGATGAAAGATGAAAAGGGCAATGTACTGACAAATCATACGGTTGGGAAAGTCTGGTGTTTTGTGGATGCAGAAGGTGTGGAAAAAGTAAAAACAGGCGGGCTGAACAACATAGCCCCGACGGTTTTAAAACTGATGGAACTTCCAATTCCAAAAGAGATGGACACAAGTTTAATTTAAATATTTCACAACCCTGATGTTAGTCCGGGCTGAGAATGGTAAGAGAATTGCAACAGCCGGAACTAAAGTACCGATTCCGAA